>ENA-ORUW01000189-ORUW01000189.1-human-gut-metagenome-genome-assembly--contig:-NODE-189-length-72845-cov-6.850254_pt1 | contig 72845 bp, 70 predicted proteins | sample MGYA00242088_ERZ509227 | MGnify/ENA primary metagenome ERZ509227 (study PRJEB26280, sample SAMEA2338816) | human gut metagenome | biome: human gut; feature: human-associated habitat; material: faeces... | reverse complement strand
CTGCCATCATCACGCGGGTCTAAGAGATACGCACAGCTTGCGATTGCAGAAAACCAGCGGCTATTTTTTTATTTGTATTTCGGCCTGGCCTTGTAGGACGTATGCAGCACCTCATGCGCAAGATGGCTGCCCGGCTCGCCGAAGAACTCGGTGTACACCGTTTTGATCGCTTCACTCTCATGCGATTTGCGTACGGGGAGCTTGCGGTCCGCATCATAAAGCGCTGCGGCGCGGCGGTTTTTCAAATCAACGAAGTTACGCACTACCGCGTGTTGAATCGGTTGCCCGCCGCCGTTGATGCAGCCGCCGGGGCAGCCCATGATTTCAACGAACTGATAGGGGGAAGTGCCGGCCTTGATCTGCTCCATGAGGGTGTGGGCGTTGGCCGTGCCGCTGGCAACGGCAACCTTCAGTTTCATGCCCGCTACCTCATATTCCGCTTCCTTTACGCCGTCCATGCCGCGCACATCGGTAAAATCGACATTGTCAAGGGGTTTGCCTGTGAGCGTTTCAACGGCCGTGCGAAGAGCCGCTTCCATCACGCCGCCCGTCGTGCCGAAGATGACGGCCGCGCCGGTGCCCTCGCCGAGCGGATTGTCGAATTCCTCATCCGGCAGGTGCTTAAAGTAGATACCTGCGCTCTCGATCATGCGCGCAAGCTCGCGGGTGGTCAGCGCGATATCTACATCCGGATAGCCGGAAGCGGACTGGTCGTCGCGCTTGGTCTCAAATTTTTTCGCCGTGCAGGGCATGATGCCAACCACGACGATCTTCTCCGGATCAAGGCCCATCTTCTTGGCGTACCAGGTTTTAATCGTCGCGCCAAACATCTGCTGCGGCGATTTGCAGGTGGAGAGATGTGGGATCTGATCCGGATAGTAATGCTCGCAGTATTTGACCCAGCCGGGGGAGCAGGAGGTGATCATCGGCAGCACGCCGCCGTTTTGCACGCGCTCGATGAACTCGTGCGCTTCCTCCATGATCGTCAGGTCCGCGGCAAAATCAGTATCGAATACCTTATCGAAGCCGAGGCGCCTGAGCGCCGCCACCATCTTGCCCTGCACGTTGGTGCCGATGCTCATGCCGAAGCACTCGCCGAGGGTGGCGCGGATGGAGGGGGCCGTCTGGACGATCACATATTTCTCCGGATCGTTGATGGCGGCGAGCGCCTTGTCGGTATCGTCCTTTTCCACCAGAGCGCCGGTCGGGCAGTTGACAATGCACTGGCCGCAGGAGATGCAGGAGACGTCCGCCAGATCTTTGTCGAATGCGGAGCTGATATGCGTATCGAAGCCGCGGGCATTCGCACCGATGACGGAGATCTTCTGCATATCGCAGGCAGCGACGCAGCGGCGGCAAAGGATACACTTGTTGTTATCGCGGATCATATGCGCGGCGGAGTCGTCAAACTCATAGTGCGGATTTGCGCCCTCATAGCGCGTTTCGTTATCCACGCCGAACTCCTTGCAGAGCTGCTGGAGCTCGCAGTTGCCGCTGCGCACGCAGGAGAGGCACTTGCGGTCGTGCGTGGAGAGAATCAGTTCGAGGGTGATCTTGCGGGAAGAACGCACCTTCTCCGTATTCGTGAAGACCTCCATGCCTTCGTTAACCGGATAGACGCAGGCGGTAACCAGGCTTCTCGCACCCTTGACCTCCACCATGCAGATACGGCACGCGCCGATTTCATTGATATCCTTGAGGTAACACAGCGTCGGGATCTCGATCCCGGCATAGCGCGCCGCTTCGAGGATAGAAATGCCGTTGGGCACACTCAAGGGCATGCCGTTGATTTTGATATTGACCATTTCCATTGACAGGCACACTCCTTTCGTTATTTCTTCTTGATGGCCTGCATCTTCTTGCACTTTTCAACACACGCGCCGCACTTGATGCACTTGCTGGTGTCGATGGTGTGCGGCTTGCGAATTTCGCCGGAGATCGCGCCCACCGGGCAGGTGCGCGCGCACAGGCCGCAGCCGATGCACTTGTCCGCGTCTATGTAGTAGTTGAGCAGTGCTTTGCAGACGCCGGCAGGGCACTTTTTATCCACCACATGCGCGATATATTCTTCGCGGAAGAACTTGAGCGTTGCCAGCACCGGGTTCGGGGCCGTCTGGCCCAGGCCGCAGAGGGAATTCTGCTTGATGTAGTAAGCAAGCTCTTCGAGCTTATCAATATCCTCAAGCGTACCCTTGCCGGAGGTGATCTTTTCGAGAATCTCCATCATGCGCTTGGTGCCGATCCGGCAGGGGGAGCACTTGCCGCAGGATTCGTCGACCGTGAATTCTAGGAAGAATTTCGCAATGTCGACCATGCAGTTATCTTCATCCATGACGATCAATCCGCCGGAGCCCATCATGCAGCCGATAGCGGTGAGGTTGTCATAGTCGATCTCCGTATCCATCAAAGAGGCGGGGATGCAGCCGCCGGAAGGGCCGCCGGTCTGCGCGGCCTTAAACTTCTTTCCGTTGGGGATGCCGCCGCCAATTTCTTCGACGATCTCACGCAATGTGGTGCCCATCGGGATTTCCACAAGGCCCGTGTTCTTGATCTTGCCGCCCAGGGCGAACACCTTTGTGCCCTTAGAGCGCTCGGTGCCCATGGAGGCGAACCAATCCGCGCCCTTCAAAATGATCTGCGGGACGTTGGCAAAGGTTTCCACGTTATTCTCCGTTGTGGGCTTGCCAAACAGGCCTTTGACCGCCGGGTAAGGTGGACGCGGGCGGGGCTCGCCGCGGTTGCCCTCAATGGAGGTCATCAGCGCGGTTTCCTCACCGCAGACGAACGCGCCTGCGCCAAGGCGGATGTGAAGGTCAAAATCGAAGCCGGAATCGAAGATGTTTTTGCCCAGCAGGCCGTATTCCTTGGCCTGTTGGATGGCGATTTCCAGGCGGTTGACCGCAATCGGATACTCCGCGCGCACATAAATATAGCCTTCCGTCGCGCCGACGGCATAACCGCAGATTGCCATAGCTTCCACGATACAGTGCGGATCGCCTTCCAGCACGGAGCGATCCATAAATGCGCCGGGGTCGCCCTCGTCCGCGTTGCAGACGACATATTTCTGATCCGCCTTGTTCATGGCGGCCAGCTCCCACTTGCGGCCGGTTGGGAAGCCGCCGCCGCCGCGGCCGCGCAGCCCGGAATCCTTAATCACCTGAATGACCTGCTCCGGCGTGTATTCTGTCAGGCACTTTGCAAGCGCCTGATAGCCGTCGTAGGCGATGTATTCATCGATATCCTCCGGGTTGATCACGCCGCAGTTACGCAGCGCCACGCGCTTTTGCTTTTTATAGAAATCAGTTGATTCAATGCTCTTTACAACATCCTGATGGATGGTGTCATCATACAGCAGACGCTTGACGATACGGCCCTTAAGCAGGTGCTCTTCCACAATTTCGGGCACGTCCTCAACCTTTACCTCGCTGTAAAAGCAGCCCTCCGGGTAGACGATCATGATCGGGCCGAGTGCGCACAGGCCGTGGCACCCTGTCTGGACCACCTTGACTTCATCTGTGAGGCCCTTCTCCGCAATCTGCGCTTCCAGCGCCTCAATGATCGCGGGGGAGTTTGCGGAGGTACAGCCGGTACCGCCGCAAACCAGTACATGGGAACGATACATTGCTTTTCCTCCTTACTTATTTGGCGATAGCGCCAACGGTATATTCTGTGACGACATTGCCGTTGACGAGGTGATCTGTTACGACGCGGGCAGCCTTTTCCGCCGTCATTTTTACGTAAGTAACCTTTTCTTTGCCCGGCTCCAAAATTTCGACGATCGGCTCATACTGACACATGCCGATGCAGCCGGTCTGCGCCACGGTAACGTTTTGCAGGTGGCGCTTCTCCACCTCGTCCATAAACGCGTTGAGAACCGGGCGCGCGCCCGCTGCGATGCCGCAGGTGGCCATGCCGACCACAACGCGGGTGACGTCGCTCTGATCCTCGCGGACGGTCATCTTTTCCTTCGTTTTCTCTTTTATTGCCATCAATTCTTCGAGTGTTTTCATTGAGTAACACCTCCACATATCATTTGGGTCTGTTCGGTGAGATAGCCCTGGATCCATTCGCGCACCTCGGGCGTGTCGAGCGGCACGCCATCCAGCATTTGGCGAAGCTCGCGCGTATCCATCGTGAAATCTTTCTGATCCTTTTGCCGGCAATAGCGGAAATCCCGGTCTGTGTTCATGCAGATGAGCATGGTAACAGTGGAACAGATATCGCCCAGCGGGACGAAATCCACATGATCGGTATGAAACAGCGCTGTCACGACCGTCCCTTTGCCGGGCTCGGAGTCGATCTCGAAGCTGCCTCCCGTCATCTCGGCCGCCATACGGAACAGCGGCACGCCCATGCCGACTTTACGGGTCGTGCGAGTGGTGTAGAATGGATCGATCACGCTTTTGAGCTTTTCCCTCGTCATGCCGCAGCCGTCGTCTGCAATGCGGATAGTAAGTAGCCGCTTGGCCGTATCCTCCCGGATATCGATTTCGATGAGCTTTGCGCCTGCGGAGATAGAGTTTTGCGCGATGTCCAGCACGTTGAGTGAAAGTTCACGCATCGCTTAATCCATATACTTCTGTAGGATGCCGGGGATTTCATCGGCGGTGAGCTTGCCGTAAACGTCGTCGTTAATCATCATGACGGGGGCAAGGCCGCAGGCGCCGATGCAGCGGCAGGCGGTCACAGAAAAGCGGCCGTCCTCCGTGCACTCTTCGGGGCCGCATTGCAGCATTTCGCATACCTTGTCGAGCACTTCCTGCGCGCCCTTGACATAACAGGCGGTGCCAAGGCAAACCGAGATGTGGTAGGTGCCCTTTGGGGAGAGCGCGAACTGGGCGTAAAAGGTGGACACGCCGTACACCTTTTCAAGCGGCAGGTTCATGCCGTCTGCGATCATGACCTGCACTTCAAAAGGCAGGTAGCCATAGATCTGCTGCGCCTGCTGCATGACATGCATGAGCATGCTTTTGTCATGCTTGTTTTCCTCAATCACGGCCTTGAGCTGCGCTTCCTGCTCAGCGGTGCCATGAAAGGGGATACTGCTGACTTTTTTGAGCATTGACAAATTCCTCCTTACGGATATGTGACTGTACCTGCGAATGCGGCCTGTGCCGAATCGAATGGCGCGCCGTGGAGCCTGGCCGCACCCAAATGCCGCATTCCTCTGCGCCAGACGTGTTAAAAATTTAACAAATCTACGCATCCATACCGATAAATTATAGCAGAAATACAATTAGAAATCTACGGTGTTAGCACGGGATAACAAAAAAATTGTTGGAAATCGGCTTTTATCCGGGAAAATCGTAAAAGAATGTGGATTTTCAGGAGTTTAAGCCTATTGTTCGGTAGAATCGAGCGTGTTATAATAAACCAATCAATCGTTTGGAGGGGACAAAGTGCTATTTAACTCCTATATTTTTATTTTATTATTTCTTCCAATCGCCATTATGGGCTATTTTTTGCTCAATCATTTTCACAAGTATCAGTTGGCAAAGGTATTTTTGCTTGGGATGTCGCTGTGGTTCTACAGCTACTTTAATGTGAAATATTTGCCGGTGATTCTTTTGAGCATCGGCCTGAATTACCTAGCCGGGATCTTCCTGCTCCGAGAGGGGCCGGGGAAGGCGGTGCGCAGGCTGGTTTTTCTATCGGCCCTACTGGTCAATATTGGCGCGCTGTTTTACTTCAAGTATTTTGATTTTTTCCTGGAGAATTTGAATACCGCCTTGAAAACAGATTTCAACCTGCTGCATCTGGCGCTGCCGCTGGGGATCAGTTTTTTCACCTTCCAGCAGCTTGCGTTTCTCATTGACAGCTATCGCAGGGATGTGCCGAAATATCCTCTTTTGGATTATGCGCTGTTTGTTGCTTTTTTTCCTAAAATTTTACAGGGGCCGATTGCGCTCCACAGCGAGATGATCCCCCAGTTTCAGGAGGCGGCTAGGAAATCCTTTTGTTATGAAAACTTCTCCAAGGGTCTGATGGCAGTCGCCTTTGGCCTGGCCAAAAAGGTATTGCTGGCGGATACCTTCGGCAAGCTGGTGGATTGGGGCTATGCGGATGTGGGTGCGCTTGACACAGTGAGCGCCCTTTTGGTGATGCTTGCCTATACGCTCCAGATTTATTTTGATTTCAGCGGTTATTGCGATGTGGCAAGCGGTATTTGCAGCATGCTGAATATCGAATTGCCGATGAACTTCAATTCACCCTACAAGGCGCTCACGGTTTATGATTTTTGGAAGCGCTGGCACATCACGCTGACCCGGTTCTTCCGCACCTATATCTATTTCCCGCTGGGCGGCAGCCGGAAGGGGACGTTGCGCACCTATTTCAATATTTTCCTGATCTTTTTCGTTAGCGGCATCTGGCACGGTGCAAACTGGACGTTTATATTATGGGGCGCGCTGCACGGTGTTGCGATGGTGCTCAACCGGATTTTCAAAAAACAGATTGACCAGCTGCATCCGGCCCTGAGTTGGCTGGCAACATTCGCTTTTATCAATGTAACGTGGGTTTATTTTCGCGCGGCGTCCGTTTCAGAGGCAAACCTATTCCTGCGCCAGATTCTTCACCTGAATCTGGCGCCGATCCAGAAGGCTGCAATGGATGTATTTGTGCTGCCGGAATTTGATTTCATATTTCAATTGTTCCACACATCCCGCCCGCTGCTGCTGATGGCGGCATTCTTTGCCTTTGCGCTATTTGCGATTCTTGGCATGAAAAACACGAATGAGCGCATGAACCGGTTCAAGCCGAGCGCGCCGCTGTCGCTGGTGACCGCCGTGCTTCTGGTGTGGTCAATCCTGTCCTTTGGTGGCATCAGCACCTTCCTTTATATTAATTTTTAGGAGAACGCGCAATGTATAAAAAATTTGTACGCAATACGCTGATGATGACAGTCGCGCTGCTGATCGTATGCGGATCGGCTATCTTTGCAATCGACCCCTATTACCATTACCATACGCCCTGGTTTGGCTTGCAGGCAACGCCTTTTCAGGAGCGGTATTGCAATGCGGGGCTTGCGGAGCATTTTGATTATGATAGCGTAATTATCGGTTCTTCCATGACGGAAAACTTCCGTGCCTCCTGGTTTGACGAGGCTTTTAGCTGCAAAACGATAAAGCTTTCCTACTCCGGCGCGCGTTCCATCAATACCAAAACGATCATGGAGAAGGTTTTTGAGCACGGCGGGGTTCGCAATGTCTTTTTTGGGCTGGATACCGCAATGCTGACGAGCGCGCCGGATTTTACCCAATTTGATATTCCGGAGTATTTGTATGACGGTATTGGGGGGAATGATGTCAATTACCTGTTGAATAAAAACATCCTGTTTGGCGATACGGTCAAGACGCTCCAGCGGCAGGAGAATTTTAGCTTTGATGATATGTATGTATGGGAGAAAAACTACACGTTTTCCGAAAAAGAGGTGCTGTATGGAAAGCAGGCCTATGTAAAATCGAGGTTAAAAACGGTAAAAGAGCCGATGGAAAAGACCGCGCTTTTACAAACGAGCCGTGCAAATCTGGAGCAAAATATCCTACCCTTTATTCAGCAAAATCCGGATACCACCTTTTATCTGTTTGTGCCGCCCTACAGCATCCTGTTTTGGGATATGGAACACCGCAAGGGGGAAACAGACGCGCTGCTTTACATGCTGGAGGATACGGCGGAGCAGCTTTTGGACTACCCCAATGTAAAGCTGTTTTACTATCAGAATATAGAAGAGATCGTAACCGATTTAAACAATTATAAGGACTATTCGCATTATTCCTCCGATGTAAACCGATATATCGTCCGCAGCATGAGGGAGGGCACGCACCAGATGACAAAAGAAAACTACCGTGCGGAGTTTCAGCGGATGAAGGATCTGGCGGAAAACTTTGACTACGAGCAATTTTTTCAATGAGCTAGATTGAGCCAAATCAAAAAAGCTTTTTGGCTCTGAAACAGGATAATACAATTGAAGCGCTCAAGATCTGTTTGGGGATTTTGCATAATCAACCGTTTGATGAAATTTTCCAGAGGAGGTATCTATGGGCTTTACCCTTGAAACGAGTATTCCTGCGCTTACCGTTTTTTTACAGGGGATTTTCAGCTTCTTCTCCCCCTGTGTGCTGCCGCTCATGCCCCTTTATATGGGCTATCTCTCCGGAGGAACCAAAATAATAGGAGCGGATGGCGTACTCCGCTATCCACGGAAAAAAGTGTTTTTGAATACCGTCTTTTTTGTGTTGGGCGTGAGCTTTGCGTTTTTCCTGCTGGGTTTTGGCTTTACCGCCGCCGGGAGGTTCCTAAGTGAATACCGCGTGTGGTTTTCCCGCATCGGCGGTATCCTAGTGATCCTGTTCGGCTTGTATCAACTGGGTGTTTTCGGCTCCAGTGTGCTGGGGCGTGAGCACAGGCTGCCCTTTCGCCTGGACCGTTTTGCGATGAATCCACTTGTCGCGTTGCTGCTGGGGTTTACTTTTAGCTTTGCATGGACGCCCTGCGTCGGCCCGGCGCTTGCAGGTGTGCTGCTGATGGCCTCCTCAGCGGATTCGGCTATAAAGGGCTTTGTGTTGATCGGCGTGTATACCGCTGGGTTTGTGCTGCCGTTTCTTGCCCTGGGCCTTTTCACCGGGAGTTTGCTTGATTTTTTGAAAAAGCATCAGAAGGCGGTTCGCTATACGGTTAAGGCGGGTGGTGTGCTTCTAATTCTGATGGGCGTGATGATGCTGACCGGATGGATGAATGGGATTACTGGTTACCTTTCCAGCCTAGGCACAGGAGCACAGCAGGAATCGGTGTCCAGCCCGGCGGAACCGGGTCCTACGCAGGCTGATTCGCAGTGGTCCTCTGCCACGCGGGGAGAAACAGAGCCGCAGGATGATCGGGAAACTATGCCCGCCCCCTCGTTTGCCCTGACCGATCAGAATGGGGCGGAGCACAAGCTGGCCGATTACCGCGGCAAGGTTATCTTTTTAAATTTCTGGGCGACCTGGTGCGGGCCATGCCAGCGGGAGATGCCGGATATCCAGAAGCTATATGAAAAATACGGGAAGAATACAGGCGACGTTATTGTTTTGGGCGTGGCCAATCCAAAAACAAAGGATGCGCCCAATAATCAGGATCAGGCGGAGCCCGGCATTGTCCAATACCTTTCCGAAAACGGCTACAGTTATCCTGTTTTGATGGACCGTACGGGAGCGTTGTTTTCCGCCTATGGAATTACGTCTTTCCCCACGACTTTTATGATCGATCAGGAGGGGAATGTGTTCGGGTATGTGACAGGGATGCTGACAGCTGATATCATGGAGAGTATTGTACGGCAAACGCTAGAGGGCAGGCGGCCTTGATTTGTGCTCCGCCGCCTGTCCGCCGATTCAAAAAGGAGCGCGTTGCATATTGAATAAAAATAAATGCCTCACTAAGCTGAGAAAAAGCACGGTTTTGCATCTTAAAACGCAAAATGAGGGCCATATTGTATGGCCCTCAAGTGGTTTTTCCGGGGCCTGTTGCAAAATACAAAATTTTGCAACAGGCCCCTTTGCCTATTCCACACCGGTTGAAATGATAAAAGCGCTTTCATATCTCATGCAGATCGTCGGAATCCTCTATATATTCTGTGATATCTCCCGGCTGGCAGCAAAGCGCCCGACAAATTTTACTGAGCGTATCTGTTGTAACGGAGGTATTATTTCGCATGCTTGTGATCGTTCCATCAGCCAGTCCAGTCATCTTTTTCAGACGATAGAGGCTGATCCCTCGTTCCTCTAAAAGACAGAAAAGCTTTGTGTATACAATCGCCATTCCCATACCTCCCTTTATATAGTATATATAGGGAAGATAATCTTTGAAAGCCCAATAAAAATTAGCTTAAAAAATATAGAATGAATTTTTATGGGAAGGGACGGATGAAGGGGGGTGGAAGGCGCTCTCAGCATCAGAATCGGAATAGACCCCGCCGTGGCAAAAGCGGCTAGTGGGGCCAAACCCGTGTATTTCAGCAGAGAGGTTCCTACCTTGGAATGAAGGCAGGCGGCGGATCAGCCGGTTTACCGCAGTTGAGCACGGGCTTGGCGGATGTTTTCGACAAACCGGCGGCCGGTTTCTGTAATTCTTTGGTAATCGCCCGTTTTTGCACCGGCGGTCAGGGAACTGCCCGCGCCGACGGCGACCGCCCCCGCCTTGATCCAGTCGGCCACATTATCCACATCCACGCCGCCGGTGGGCATCATCTTCGCATAGGGAATCGGGCCGCGGATTGCCTTAATGATCTTCGGGCCGAACACGTCGCCGGGGAACACCTTGAGGATATCCGCCCCTGCCTCCATCGCCATGACCGCTTCGCGCACCGTCATCACGCCGGGCATGATGGGCACGCGGTAATGGTTGCAGAGCTTTACCGTTTCCGGATCAAAATAAGGGGAGACGACGTATTGCGCGCCGTTTAAAATGGCGATGCGCGCTGTAGCAGCGTCCATCACAGTGCCCGCGCCCAGGATGATGCCGCCGTCCGCATAGCGTTTGGCAAGGTCGGCAATCACTTTGTCGGCCTGCGGGACGGTGAAGGTAAGCTCGATTGCCGCCACGCCGCCCTCCATGCATGCGTCCGCAATGCGGACAGCCTGTTCGCTCGTCTCCGCCCGGACGACGGCGACAATGCCCGCCTCCTGGATGCGGGTTAAAACGGTTTCTTTATCCATATCAATCAGTCCTTTGATTCAATTTGAGATGGGTGCAGGGGATTATCTCTGCACACGCGCGCCCGCGCCCTTCATCACGTTTTCCACTTCTTTCAGGCTCGCCATGGAGGTGTCGCCCGGTGTGGTCATGGCGAGCGCGCCGTGCGCAACGCCGAAATTGACCGCTTGCTGCGCGTCGCCCGTGGTCATTAGGCCGTAGATGAGGCCGGAAGCGAAGCTGTCGCCGCCGCCGACGCGGTCATAAATTTCGAGCGCGGGCAGGCTGAGACCATGGTAAAGCTGGCCGTTCGCCCAGCAAATCGCGCTCCAATCATTGACCGTGGCGGTTTTCACCGCGCGCAGGGTCGTGGCGACCACCTGGAAGTTAGGGTAGACTTTCACAGCCTCTTCGATCATCCTGCCGTAGCCTTCGATGCTGAGGGTTTTGAGAGTTGCATCATTGCCGGGCACCTCAAAGCCGAGGCAGGCGGTAAAATCCTCCTCGTTGCCGATCATCACGTCGACATATTTTGCAAGCTCCCGGTTGACCTCCTGCGCCTTTGCCTGCCCGCCGATCTCCTTCCAGAGGGAGGGACGGTAGTTGAGATCATAGGAGACGACCGTGCCCCATTTTTTCGCGGCCTTCACGGCCTCCAGCACCGCCTGCGCCGTTGTTTCAGAGAGCGCGGCGAAAATGCCGCCCGTGTGCAGCCAGCGCGCGCCGAGGCGGCCGAAGATGAAATCCCAGTCGATATCGCCGGGTTTTAACTGCGAGGCAGCGGTATGCCCACGGTCCGACACGCCCACCGCGCCGCGCAGGCCAAAGCCGCGCTCCGTGAAATTCAGGCCGTTTCGCACGCTGCGGCCGATGCCGTCGTAGGGCTTCCATTCAATAAGGGATGTATCCACGCCGCCCTGTAAAATAAAATCTTCGATCAGGCGGCCGACCTCGTTATCGGCCAGCGCCGTGACCACCGCCGTGTGCAGGCCGAAGCAGCGCCGCAGGCCGCGCGCGACGTTGTATTCTCCGCCGCCCTCCCAAGCGCGGAAGGTGCGCGCGGTTTTGATGCGCCCGTCGCCAGGGTCGAGACGGAGCATCACCTCGCCGAGCGAAATTTCGTCAAACAGGCAGTCCTGCTTGGCGCGAAGGTTCAAATCCATTGTCATTCTTCCTTTGCAGATAAGATATTTGATGGATGCTGCAAAAAAGAGCAAGTTTGCCCATGATTGATCAAACAAGAGCTATCCTAAATACAGACGGCCGACGTATTCCGCTGCAATCAATTTTTACACGCCGGAATAGGCTGAAAAACCGCCGTCCACCGGCACAATGATGCCGGTAACAAAGCCCGCGTATGCCTCGTCGCAGAGGTATAAAAGCGTGCCTGTCAGATCCTGCGGCACGCCGAAGCGCCTGAGCGGCGTGTGGGAGAGGATTTTCTCGCTGCGCGGGGTGAGGGAGCCATCCTCATTGTAAAGCAGAGTTTTATTTTGGTTGGTGGAGAAAAAGCCGGGCGCGATCGCGTTGACGCGGATGCCCACATCCGCAAAATGCACCGCCATGAACTGCGTAAAGTTCGATACCGCCGCCTTTGCCGCGGAATAGGCCGGGATTTTGGTCAGGGGCCGGTAAGCGTTCATGGAGGAAACGTTTAGGATGCACGCGTTTTCCCTGCCGATCATATCTTTTGCAAAGGCCTGCGTGGTGAGCAGCGTGCCGAGGAAGTTAAGGTTGAAAACGAATTCAATGCCCTTGGGGTCCAGATCGAAAAAGGTTTTCACGCCCTCCGCCTTTTGCCGCAAATCCTCCGGCTCGAGCGTCTCCTTCGTTGTTGTGCCGAGCGGGGAGTTGCCGCCCGCACCGTTTAAAAGGATGTCGCAGGGGCCGAATGCCGCATGCACCGTTTGGCGGGCCGCCTCCAGGCTCTCCGCGCTGAGCACGTCGCACGCGATGCCGATGGCCGCGCCACCGGATGCATTGATTTCATCTGCAACGGCCTGCGCCGCCTCCTTGCGGATATCGAGCACCGCTACCTTCACGCCGGAGGCCGCGAGATCCTTCGCAAAGGAGCTGCACAGCACCCCGCCGCCACCGGTGACGACGGCCACGCGGCCCTTCAAATTTTCATGCTGTAGCATAATCATCATTCCTTTCTGATAGCCGTTTGAGAGAAGTGCGAAAATTTGACACGAAGATACCTTTACTGCTGATTGATTATCTGCTTTTGGCTACGGCCTCCCAAAGGCCGTTCAGATACGCCGCGCCCAGCGCGCGGTCATAGAGCCCGTAACCAGGCCGTGCTACTTCGCCCCAGAGCATGCGCCCGTGATCGGGGCGGATATAACCGTCAAAGCCTACATCCTGAAGCGCCTTGACAATCTCGTACAGATCGAGCGATCCATCCGCGGAGAGGTGGGAGGTTTCATGAAAGCGGTTGCCTTCCACCTTCACATTGCGAAGGTGCGCAAAATAGATGCGGTCGCCCACTGCGCGGATCATGGCGGGCAGGTCGTTATCCTTACTCGCGCCGAGCGAGCCGGTGCAGAAGGTTAGGCCGTTATACGGGCTGTCGACGAGCTTTAAAAAGCGGCGCAGCGCATTGAGGTCCGTGATGATACGCGGCAGGCCGAAAATGCCCCACGGCGGATCGTCCGGGTGGATGGCCATTTTTACGTCGCATGCCTCGCAGACAGGAATAATTTCCTCCAAAAAGTGCTGGAGATTGCGCCACAGGTCCTCATCCGTCACGCCCTTGTATTTTTGGAATAGGTCCTTGATCTCGCCCATACGCTCCGTTTCCCAGCCGGGCATGGCGTAACCGTTGGAGTTTTCATCGATCTCGCGGAACATATCCTCCGGGCTTTTTCCTTCAATCTGCGCCCCATCGTAGGAGAGGCAGGTGGCGCCATCCCCCATCCGCATAGCGAGATCAGTGCGCGTCCAATCAAAGATGGGCATGAAGTTATAGCAGATCACCTTCACCCCGGCCTTTGCAAGGTTGCGGATAGAGGTTTTATAATTCTCAATATATCGCTCAGCGGAGGGCGCGCCCAATTTGATATCCTCATGGACGTTTACGCTCTCAATGCATTCCATCGTGAGCCCTGCGGCCTCAATTTCCGCCTTCATTTTCAGAATGCGGTCGAGCGGCCACGCCTCGCCTGCGGGCAGATCATGCAGGGCGGGCACTACGCCCGTCACGCCCGGCACCTGACGAATCTGCTCTAGGGTGACGGTATCTTTTTCAGCGCCGAACCAGCGCATAGTCATTTGCATCAGAATCGTCATTCCTTTCTGTACAAGAGTGGGTATGCAAAATTCATCTGTTTTAGTTTGCTTGGATATCAATGGTTTCATTCAGTTGGATGGCTTCGTAATCGATCCCATTCTGCATATATAGGGAGAAAAGCAGTTCGCTTGCCCGGCCGCCCTCCTGTGCGCCGATGGGAAAGGCTTCGCCGCCCGGCAGGAGGGAGCGATAAAACGCGTCGATCAGCCGCGCGTGGCCGGAGCCCCAGTAGGGTTTGCCGGGCATACGCTCCTCTTCGCCGCACAGCAGCGTAAAGCGATTCCCCTCAAGCCGATAAAGATTCGACCCTTCGAGGCGGAGCGTTTCCTGCTCACAGACAAGCTCCAACAGCACGGGCGCATTTTGGCGGTAGGCGGTCGTTGCGTAAAATATGCCGGTAGCTCCACTTTCATATTGCAGCAGGACGCAGGCGGTATCCTCTACTTCGATCACGCCCCGCAGATGTTGATTGGTAATCTGGCCGCTGATAGCGGCGATTTCGCCGCCGAAATAACGCATCAGGTCAAGCGTGTGAATCGCCTGGTTGGTCAGCACGCCGCCGCCTTCCTGCCGGAGCGTGCCCCGCCATCCGCTCTCCGTATAATAGGGCGGCTGCCGGTTCCAGGTGACAAAGGCGCGCGCCGCCAGAAGTTTGCCGGTCGTGCCGGATTCCATGCGCTCCTTTGCCGCTTGTACACAGGGGTTATATCGGTTTTGAAAGCACACGCCGTATTGCGCGACAGAGCGTTTCTCCGCCTCGCGCAGCTTTTTGAGCTGATTGGGAGAAATCGCGGCCGGTTTTTCCGAGAGGACATGGACGCCCCAGCCCAGCGCTTCTTCTGCCATGGGCACGTGTAGGGAATGCGGCGTGCAGAGATGGATGACGTCCGGCCGTTCCCGCTGGAGCAGCTCGTGAAAGCTTTGGTAATGGGCGCCTCCAAAGCGGGCGCAGAAATCCTCCGCCCGTTTCAATCGGCAGTCCGCAGCGGCAACCAGATGGGCGTCCGAGCGCTCACTGAGCGCCAGGGCGTGCACCTGCGCAATCCCGCCGCAGCCGATGATAGCAGTTCGTAGCATAAACGACAACCATCCTTTCCATGCAAGGATTTTAGGAACCGAACGTCCCCTCTACATTGAATACAACGGTATCCTGACTCTCTTTTTTGGCTTTAGAAGAATCAATCCGCTTTTTCAGCTCCGCATAGAACAGCTCTTCATCCAGCGGGAGCGTAACCGTTTCATTTAGCCAAGAGGAGAGGAACATCGCATTGGAGAGCGTCAGGCCGTTGATTCCCTCCTCGCCGCGCGCAATGAGCGGCTCGCCGCGCAGGATAGCCGCCGCGAAGGCACGCAGCACGCCATCGTGCTGCGGATTTTCACCATCTGTTTCAATATCGATAAAGCCTCCATCCATCCGGCCGAAGCCCTCTGGGCAGGTGTCGATAAAATGCTGCTGGGAATCCTCCAGCTCAAAAACAGAGAGCTTGCCGTTTTCACAGAGGATCGTCGCCCGGTCGAGCACAATCTCAAACCGGTTCGTGCCGGGGAATTCGCCGGTGGTGGAGATGAAAACGCCGGTCGCACCGTTTGGATACTCCACATAGGCGGTCACGTCGTCCTCCACCTCAATCTCATGGAAGTGCCCCTCCTTGCAGAAGGCTCGCACCTTGGCGGGCATGCCGCAAATCCACTGCCACAGGTCAAGGTTATGCGGGCACTGGTTTAAAAGCACGCCGCCGCCTTCGCCGGCCCAAGTGGCGCGCCAGCCGCCGGAGTTATAATAGGATTGGCAGCGGAACCAATCGGTGATGATCCAGTTGGTGCGGCGAATTTCTCCATAACGGCCGCTTGAAACAAGATCCTTCATTTTGCGGTAAATGTGATTTGTCCGCTGGTTGAACATCACGGCGAAGAGTTTGTCGCTCTTTGCCGCGGCCTCATTCATCTCACGCACCTGTTTGGTGTAAACACCCGCGGGCTTTTCCGTGATGACGTGAAGATTGTGCGCGAGCGCCTCGATCACGAGCGGGGGGTGGTCGTAGTGCGGCGTGGCGATGATAACTGCGTCGCATAGCCCGCTTTCAAAAAGCGCCGCGGCTGTGGGAAAGCCTTCGATCGGCTGCCCGGCCTTCTCGGCCGCCGCTTTTGCGGCTTTCAGGCGAGCGGGATTGATATCCGCCACGGCGGTGACCTTCAATTCCGGCACGTTGCCGCTGAGAATATGCGAAAGGTGGGCGGAGCCCATATTGCCCACGCCGACAATGCCAAAGCGTACCTGCTGCATAGGGATCATCCTTTCCTTATTCATCATTCAGGCATTCAGTCCGCTGAGCAGCCGGTGCATCGCCTGCGCCGCCGCGTCGAACGCCGCGCGGTTGGTGGGGTAGGCATATTGCTCCATCTTTTGCGCTGTTTCATCGTCCTTTTCCAATGCGGACAGGCCTGCAAAAACCTTCAGGTGCGGTTCCAGGGAGAGAAAACGTTTGCCATCCATCTTTTGAAAACGGCGCAGGATTTCGCCAACCTGTCCGTCTCCTGCGCCTGCCGGGGTTACGCTGCCATCCGCCATTTTGGCGTCTTTGACGTGCATATAAAGGATATAGGGCTCAAGCATTTCATAGGCTTCTAGTGGATGTACGCCGCATTGGATGAAGTTTGCCGGGTCGAATACGCCTGCGAGCCGGCCCTCAAAATGTTGGTAAAGGTCGAGGCAACGCTCGGCGGTATCGCCGTAGATGCCCTTTTCGTTTTCATGGCAGCAAAGCACGTTGTGCGCAAGCGCATAATCCGCCATCCTGCCCACGCGGGAGAACACCTCATCCCGATAAGCCTCATAGCTTTGGCCTTCGTCAAAGTAAAAGCTGAACATGCGGATCAGGTGGCAGCCGAGGATTTTTGCGACCTCGACCGTGTTCTGGAAGGCTGCAAAATGCGGCTCGAAATCATCCGCGATATTCATTTTGCCATAGGGAGAACCGATTGCGGAAACCTGCATGCCCTCGGCATCGAGCTTTGCCTTGAGCACCCACGCGTCGTCTGTCGTAAGCGAGGAGACATTGCCCTGGGGCAGGCCGCGGAGCTCCATGTGCGTGATGCCGTTTGCCTGGCATGCGCGGATCTGTTCGTCCAGATCGATGCCCGCCTCGTCGGAAAAGGCGGAAAGGATAAATTCTGCCATAGATTCATCAGCTCCTGTTGGGTGTGCAATCCAGAAAGCATGTTGCACGCCGTTATGTGATATATTGCGAGATCTGCACGGTTGCCCGCAGACGCCGCCGTGCAAATTTCTCTGCTAATAACCGGTGAAACAATACGCCCGGGAATCTCACTTTATTTCTGCACCAGCTTTGCGAGTAGCGGTTGTTTGAAATCCTCCGCCGTTTTTTGGCTGGCAATGAAATCGGTGTTTTGATAAGCGCGCACATAGTCGATCTGGAATTCGGCCGGGTTTTCCCTGGTGTTGATAAACTCGCCGAGCTTCTGCCCGTAGGGGCCGTATTCCGTATGGCGGATTTCCACCGTAAAGCGCAGGTATTCCGCAACCTGGGAGACGCCGCCCGCGTTTGTGCAGGCAATCGGCTTTCCGTCGAGGAAGAAGGTGTACTCCGTCGGAGTCCAGAGCAGGCCCCAAACGTGGTAATCGTCGTAAAGGTCGACCCCGGTGTCCACAACCGCGCCGCTGTCGCGGTGCCAGGTGTCACTGTAGCCATCCCAATGGATACAGTGGCCAATCTGTGTGGGGTTATGATAAAAGGAGGATTCAAACACGTCTATCTCAGAGCCGTCCTTGCCGCCGTTGCCGGCCCATCGTGCCGCTCTGAAACCACATGGCGCTCCAGAGGCCTTCCGCCTTCGGGAATTTCACACGGGCCTCGTAGTAGCCGAAAACCTGCTCCTGCTTGCCGCGCGTTTCAATGCCGGAGGTAAAATCGCCGGAGGCGGGGCACTTCCCGTCCGGGCAGTCGTTATCGTCCAGGTATGCGGCGGAGATGACGCAGTTGCCGTTTTCCACCCGCACCATATTATCGCACCAGTATTCGGTGTTGCGTAGGCCGTGTGGGGAGGTCACCCAGAGATCGCTGTTGAGAGCGTCGCCGTCAAAATTATCCTCATAGGTCAGGTACCAGCCGCCGTGCTCCGCCGCCTGGGACTCATCGCCCACTTGGCCGTAGACGGGCGGCGTATAGGCCGCGGTATCGACCGGCAGGTCGCCGCCGAAAAGGCCGGGGGCAAACCAGAGCAGGCTCTGGAGCGCGGCCATAAATAGAGCGATGATTTTGCATAGGATTGCATACATTTTGATAACCCCTTTCTTCCGGATTTTCCGGGCGGCAGCGCGCCCGAAAAACACCCATCCATTTTTTCATTATAGCACGCCGGGCAGAGGGATTGTCAAGAGCCGAAGCGCGCTCCGGCGCATATATTTCGGAAGGTTACCAAGGGCTTTTTCTGCCGGTTGCTTCCGCCCGCATGAAATGCTATAATTTTGGATGAAAACAGGAAGGGGAGGGGAAACGGCATGCACATCGCAGTGTGCGACGATGAGCCGGCAACGCTTGCATATCTCAGCGAGCTTGTCCGCCGCTGGGGCGAGGGCCGGGCCGACCCGGTGCGCGTGGAGCGCTTTCCCAGCGCGCAGGCGCTATGGTTCGAGTGGGAGGCAAAGCCCTGCTTCGACCTTTTTTTGCTCGATATCCAGATGCAGGGGCTCGACGGCGTAACGCTCGCGCGTAAAATCCGCGCGGCGGATGAAAAATGCGCGATCATTTTCATCACAGGCACGGCGGAATTCGCAGCCGATGGGTATGACGTATCCGCCCTGCATTACCTGTTAAAGCCAATCGACGAGGCGAAGCTCTTTGCCTGCCTGGATAAGGCTGCGGCCCGGCTGAGCCGCGCGCCGAAGCAGCTGCTTCTGCCTGTTGCGGGCGTGCAAACGCGCTTTTGCGCGGACGATATTTTTTATGCGGAGGCCTTTGCGCACTTCGTCTGCATTCATACGGCCGATGGGGCGCAGCAGGCGCAGGTGAGCATCGGCGAGCTGGAAAAAACGCTTGCAGGCGAGCCGTTCATTCGCTGCCACCGCTCGTATCTGGTCAGCCTCCGGCACATCCGCCGGATTGACAAATCGGAGCTGACGCTCGACAGCGGGGAAAGGCTCCCTGTCAGCCGGCGGCTATATGCGGCGGTGAATGATGCGTTTATTCGGTTTTTTAAAGGGGAAGAATCATGAAAAACGGGCTTTTGATCGCGGGCGCGGTGATACTGTTGCTCCTGCTGGCGGCGGGGCTGGCGCTTATTGTGCGGCGGCTGATCAACCGCAGCGCGGAGAAGCGCGTCGCAGCCTATCAGAACGAGCTGATGGAGCGGCACTACCATGAGGTGGAGAATATGTACCGCCAAATGCGCGGCTGGCGGCATGATTATCACAACCATATCCAGACCATGAAGGCCTATCTCTCGATGGGGCAGGCGGATCGGCTGGAGGAATACCTCGCCTCCCTCGACCAGGATCTGACGAGCGTCGATACCGTGGTGAAAACGGGCAACGTGATGGTGGACGCGATTTTAAACAGCAAGCTCTCCATGGCGCAGGCAAAGGGCATCTCCGTCAACGCGAAGGCGACGGTTTCACCGGAGCTGCCTGTTGCGCAGACGGATCTGTGCATCATCCTCGGGAACCTGCTCGACAACGCCATGGAGGCCTGCATGAAGCAGGCGGCACAACAGGAGCGGTTCATCCGCGTTTATATTGGCAGGTTCAAGGGGCAATTCTACATTTCCGTGATCAATTCCGTGGGCGGGGCGCTGAAAAAGCAAAACGGCGCATACCAGACCACAAAAGCCGGCAGCCATGGCTTCGGCCTCAGGCGCGTGGACGCGCTGATTGAAAAATACGGCGGCTATCGCAACCGGCAGGATGAGGGCGACGTGTTCGCAACGGAAGTGATGCTGCCCATCGGGTAGTCAGAAAATCGGAAAGATACCATTCGTGCACGGAGCGAAGCCGTTCGTGCACGATTTTTTTATGGGCGGACAGCGCATGCTATGATGCAGGTAAAGGGGGAACACGGAATGCAGCAGAAAACGCAAACAAAAAAATACACGACCTGGCAGAATACGATTTATATGCTTAAAAAGGTGTGGGGTTGGAGCAAAAAGGATATTCTCATCTCCCTGCTTCACATCCCGCCGTCGGTCATCTCGCCGCTGATTTTGGTGGTGCTTTCCAAAATCCTGGTTGACTGCCTGACGGGCGGGGTGACACCGGTGCAACTGATCACAACGGTAGGCGTTGCGATTTTGATCTACGGCGCGTGCTGTTGGCTGGATAAGTTCATCGGCGGGCGGATCATATTGGTCAATCTGCAAACGCGGTATCGTTTTAAAGCAGACGGCTTTTTGAAAACCCTGGATACGGATTATGAGAATATTGAGAGCCTGGAGGGCCGGATCAAACGACAGCGGTGCGAAGCGTTTACCCAATATGGAAACGGCTCCGGCGGCTCTGCCGTTTTGACGATGATAATTGCGCTGGGGGTCAATGTGTTCGGTATTTTCACCTATACGGCCATTTTGTCAACGCTCAGCATCTGGCTGGTGCTCTTTTTGCTCACTATGTCGGCGGTAAGCTTTTTCGTCCTGCGGTGGAACAATTTCCACGTTTACCAATTTGATAGGGGACAAATGCTGATCCGGCATAAGCTTGATTACCTGACGCGCACCGCCCAGAAATTTTCGGCCGGCAAGGATATCCGCCTGTATCACATTGCGCACTGGTTCCGCGGCCTATTTGAACAGCTGGGAAATGCGTATGCCGCGCTGCTGCGGAAATGGGTGCGCCAGGAGACTACCTCCGACGGATTGATCGCCTTCTTCGTGCTTGTGCGCGACAGCGTGGCCTATGCCGTGCTGATTGCGCAGGTGCTGCGGGGGCGGATCACGCCCTCCGATTTTGTGCTCTATTTTGGGCTGGTTACCGGTTTTTCCGCATGGACGCTTGGGCTGGCCAGGCAGGTAAACGAGCTGCACCTTGCAAGCCTGGAGTGCAATGATTACCGTGCCTTTTTAGAGCTGCCCGACCAGCTGCGGCGGGAGGGGGGCGCGCCGCTGCCTGGGGGCGATGCGACGCCCTGCGAGATCGCATTCGATCACGTGCAGTTCTCTTACGCGGGCAGCGAACGGCCCACGCTGCAAGATCTCAGCTTTCAGGTGCGGCCCGGCGAGAAGATCGCGCTCGTAGGCTTAAACGGCGCGGGCAAGACCACCTGCATGAAGCTCCTGTGCGGGCTTTATCAGCCGTCGGCGGGGGAGATTCGGGTCAACGGCGTAAAGAGCACGGAGTTCAACCGGGATGATTATTTCAAACTGTTTACCGCCGTGTTTCAGGATGTCAACTTCCTGCCCGTGAGCGTCGCGCAGAATGTGGCGCTATGCGTGGCGGAAGAGATGGACGAAGCGAAAGTGGCGCATTGCGTTTCGCAGGCCGGGCTCAGCGCGTGGATCGAGCAGCTCCCGGACGGGCTGCATACGATGATGGATAAGCAAATTTATGAGAACGCGGCGGATTTTTCAGGCGGGGAGCGGCAGCGGTTGCTGCTGGCCCGTGCGTTGTATAAGGATGCGCCGGTCATCATCCTCGACGAGCCGACCGCCGCGCTCGACCCGATTGCGGAGAACGAGATCTATCTCAAATACAGCGAGATGACCAAGGGGCGCACCTCCTTCTACATCTCCCACCGGCTTTCGAGCACCCGCTTCTGCGACCGGATTTTATTTTTAGAGGGCGGGCAAATTGTGGAGGAAGGCACGCATAACGAATTGATGGCGAAGAAGGGGAAATATCACCGGCTTTATGAGCTGCAAAGCCAGTATTACAAAACAAATCCGGAAGGGGGCGAGCAGGATGTATGAGCCCAAAAAGTTTGAGGAGCTCTCCTGGCGAGAAAAATTCACCTTGCTCAGGCGCACGGTTTCGGCCTTATCTGCTTTTGAAAAATGGACGTTTCCCACCATGATCCTCAGCGATTTGCTGCTATCGCTCGAGCCGCTGGTGAATCTGTGGATGTCCGCCCTGATCCTCGACGAGCTGATCGGCGCGCGGGATATCAAACGCCTCGTGCTGCTCGTGTTGGTGACGGTGGGCCTTAACTTTCTGCTCTATCTCGGCAAAAATGCGCTGGCGAACCGCCATCACCTTCTAAACAGAACGATGGGATGGGTGAAGGAGAGCGTGGCGGCCAGTGAAAAAATTTTGGATACGGATTATGAAAACCTGGAGAACCCGGATTTTCAAAAAAAGGCGCGGGATTACTGGCAGGTGAATTGGGGCCATGGCGGCGCGCTCAACGTGTTTTATTACTCGATGGATCTTTTCTTCCAGGGCCTTTTCTCCACGGTGTGCTCCGTTGTGATGCTGGTTCCGTTTTTGAAAATCGTGCTGGTGCGCACCGGATCATCCTTTTGGGAATCGCCGTGGCTGGCGCTGGCGCTGCTGGGCGTGATGGTAGCCTGCGCAGCAGCCCTGCTGGTGGTTGGGCATTTTTATCAAAAAACAAATAACCAATATTACGATTTAAATCTGCAGGCCATGCGGCTGTTTTCTTACTATAGCGATTTAATATCAGATTACCGGCTGGGGAAGGAGATCCGCCTCTTTCATGAGAAGAAGCTGATCATGGAGCAGGCCTATGACAAAACGATGCGGCAGCTTGTCAAGGTGTATGGTGGCTTTGCGCGGGCGGAGAGCCGGTTTGGCTCCATAAACGCGCTGATCACGGCGGTGATGACGGGCGCGATCTATATTTTTGTGGCGCTCAAAGCGCTCGCGGGGCTGTTCGGCGCAGGCAATTTGCTCAAATATGTCGGCGCTATCCAGCAGGTTGCCCATGGCGTGGAGAATTTGATCGCCGGCGTCACAGGGATTGCGGAATTACACCAGACCCAGTATTTTTTTGATCTGCTCGATACCCCTCCCGTCAAATACCAGGGCACCCTGCCGGTCGAAAAACGCGACGACAACGACTATACGATCGCGTTTCAAAACGTCAGCTTCCGTTACCCCGGCGCGGAGGATTGGGCGCTGAAGGATTTTTCCATCCGCCTGCGCGTGGGCGAGCGCCTCGCCGTGGTGGGGCTCAACGGCTCCGGCAAGACCACGTTTATCAAGCTCCTCTGCCGGCTCTATGACCCGCAGGAGGGAGTGATCACCCTCAACGGCATCGATATCAAAAAGTATGATTATGAGGAATATATGACGCTCTTCTCCGTCGTCTTCCAGGATTTCTGCGTGTTTTCCTTCCCTCTGGGGCAGAATGTGACCACCTCGCTGGAATATGATGAGCAGAAAGTGTGGAGATGCCTCGAGCAGGCCGGGTTTGCCGAGCGGGCCGAGAAGATGCCGAAAGGGCTCGACACCGCGCTCTACAAGGATTTTGAGGAGGACGGCGTGGAAATATCCGGCGGAGAGGCGCAGAAGATCGCGCTGGCCCGCGCGCTCTACAAGGATGCGCCCTTTATCGTCCTCGACGAGCCGACCGCCGCGCTCGACCCGGTGTCGGAGCATGAAATCTATGAGCGGTTTAATCAATTCGTCGGAGCAAAGACGGCAATTTATATCTCCCACCGCCTCTCCTCCTGCCGCTTCTGCGATCAGATCGCGGTATTCGACCAGGGCAGGCTGATCCAGACGGGCAGCCATGACGAACTGCTCGCGGACGAACAGGGCAAGTATCACGAGCTCTGGCACGCGCAGGCGCAGTATTATGTTCCGGCGGAAGAGTGCGCTGCAAACAATACTTGAGCAAATAAAGTCAGGAATCTATTCGGGTTTTTTGTTATTCTGTTGTTAACCAATCAAAGAGGGGATGGTTGCAATGAAAAGCGGTAATAAGACCGTTGCGGATTCCTATCGCCAATGTGTGGAAGAAATTGTGCCGGAGATCAAGTGGGAAGACATCCGAGATCAAGTGCCCGTAGGGCAGGAATTCAGCGTTGCATTTGCCTGCATGATTTTTCGGCGTTTGAAAAAGCGAAAAAAGGGAAACACATGAGAGGATAGGAAATGAAATGGACGCATTGCAGGCATAGCGCCATGCAATGCGTCCTATTGATTTTTCAGATTGCTTAGCCCCCGGTGGCTGCACTGCACAACAGGGCGTGCCGCCCGGCTGCGGCCACCGGGGGCTGCGGCTGTCAGCCCTCGCTGTTTATCCGGTGCTCTTCAATTAGGCTATGCTTCAAATCCCATAGCCTCTGGGAGAGATCCACGTAATATTGATGCGGGTTTTCAAACCGCAGCACCTCTTCCCACAGGGTGTCTACCTGCTCCGCGCAATAGGCGCGGATTTTTTCAACAGAGGGGGTATGGCAAATGCACTTTCCGTGCTCAAATATTTTGCGCAGCAGGGGGCGGGCGAGGAAGTTTTGCACCGTTTTGCGCTTCCAGGTGAATTCCGGGTCAAACAGCTCATACGGCGCACGTTCATCAATCACTTCGTCCATCAAGGTGACAACGTCGGCAATCGCCTTGCCGCTGTCACGATCAAACAGCCTCCATACGGTTTTAGCGCCAGGCGTTGTGATTTTGCTCACATTTTCGCTGAGCTTAATTTTGGGGATGACGCCGTCCTCTGTTTCAATGGCGGAGAGCTTATATACGCCACCGAACACCGGATCGGATGCCGCTGTGATGAGCCGCTCGCCCACACCGAAGGAATCCACCTTGGCGCCTTGGATCAGCATATCCCGAATGATATATTCATCTAGAGAATTGGAGGCGACGATGGAACAATCCGGGAACCCGGCCTCATCCAACATTTTGCGCATCCGCTTGGAAAGATAGGTAATATCGCCGCTGTCGATGCGGACGCCCTTTGGGCGGCAGCCCCGCGGCAGCAGCTCACGGCGGAAAGCTTCAATCGCGTGGGGCAGGCCGGAGTGGAGCGTATCGTAGGTATCCACAAGCAGGGTGCAGTTATCCGGGTATTCACGCGCATAGGCGCAGAATGCCTCCAGTTCGCTATCAAATAGTTGAATCCAGCTGTGCGCCATTGTGCCAAGTGCCGGAATGCCGAAATCACGCTCGCAGATGGTGCAGGCCGTTCCTACGCAGCCGCCGATGAAGGCGGCTCGTGCGCCGTATACCGCGCCGTCGAAGCCCTGCGCCCGTCTGGAGCCAAATTCCATCACACCGCGGCCCTGAGCGGCGCGCACGATGCGGTTGGCTTTGGTGGCGATCAGGCTCTGATGATTGATGCACAGCAGCAGCATCGTCTCGACGAACTGCGCCTGAATGATCGGGCCGCGCACGATAACGACCGGCTCGCCGGGGAAAACGGGTGTCCCCTCCGGGACAGCCCAAACATCGCAGGCAAACTGAAAATGCCGCAAATAGTCGAGAAACGCCTCGCTAAATCCGTGGCCACGCAATGCATCCAGGTCGTCCTCAGAAAAAGAGAGGTTTTCTAAATACTCCACCATTTGTGCAACGCCGGCCATGATGACAAAGCCGCCTCCATCCGGGATCCTGCGGAAAAACAGGTCAAAATACGCGATCGTTTCCGTAAACCCATTTTGAAAATATCCATTGGCCATTGTCAGCTCGTAAAAATCTGTTAGCATGGTCAAATTCAGCTTGCCTGTGTATTCCATGGTTGTTTCCCTCGCTTTTCATCAAAAATTGGTTGTTTTATACGCTGTTTTATGAAAAATTTAATAAATTATATTTTCCTAATTCATAATTTGTAGGTATTCTTTAAATGAGGAAAAAATTACGGTGATCACCCGGATGAAAGAGAGAGACCCTGCTTCTCCAAGCGGGAGACTGCCGGCTATTATTATAACATTTTTTTTACTGTATGGTTCTTTTTTTCTGATATTTCTTGCTGTGTTTGTTTCTAAGGCTTAAAAAGCAGGCTTTTCATGCGAGTTTGAGCGGGGAAAGCTGCCGTTAGCCGATGGATTTACAATGAATTTGTTTCTAAATTGTGAAAGCACTTGTTTTTTCGAATTTGCTAGGTTATAATACGCGTGAAGAAAGGGACACCGTGTGGTTCCTTTTTTGATAAGGCAAACACCGTTGGCCGACCGGCCCCCCAATATCCGGTTTGCCATGCGGTAAATGGCGCAGTCATTGGCCGCACAGCTTGCTTGATGTTGCCAGGCGCGTGCCATGTTATATTTTTATGGAGAGGTGTGTGGCCATGAGAATCAGAAAACAGCCGCTCGGCGATCGTAATATCGTCGGAGCAAAAGTGGAGCAGTCCCGTAAGGCAATCGGCATGAAGCAAAAGGATCTGTTGACCCAGCTTCAGGTGCGTGGCATTGATCTGAATGCATCCGGTCTTTCAAAGCTGGAGGGCCAGCTGCGGTATGTTACGGATACAGAGCTTGTCGCATTGAGCGATGTGCTCGGCGTATCCATTGATTGGTTGGTAGGCAAAGAGCAATAACCGCATGTATAACGGAAGCAGGCGTGTATCAGGTACACGCCTGCTTTTTGTTTGCGGCAGGCTTTGGCTTTGCCAATTAACCAAGAGCAACCGAAAAGGACTGAATAGAATTCAATCATATATCAGAGATTCTATAGAAAATATTGCTATTTTTTAATCCTCTTGTATAATAAAATTGTTTTTTCTTTTCATCTGTTTCCGGCGTCTGCGTATAGAACTGGTGAAACCGTCAAACGATAATCTTATTTGGAACTGGAAAGGAATGATCGGCATGAGACAGATAACAACGCTCTCAAATGGCTGGCTGTTTACTCAAATGGCGCAGGAGGCGCCGCCCGCCCTGTTGCCGCAGGATTGGGAGGAAGTGACGCTTCCCCACACTTGGAACAATCTCGACGGACAGGATGGAGGCAGCGACTATTACCGTGGTCCCTGCTGGTACTGCCGCGCGCTTTCGATTCCTGTGCCGGCGGACGGTGGGCGCATCTATCTTGAATTTCAGGGTGCAAACAGCATCTGCGAGGTATATCTCAACGGGCAAAAGGCTGCGCGCCATGAAGGCGGTTTTTCGACCTTCCGTGCGGATATTACGCCCTATCTGAAGGCGGATGGGGAAAACCTTCTAGCCGTCATGACCGACAATGGATCAAACGACACGGTCTACCCGCAGATGGCGGACTTTACGTTTTTCGGCGGGCTGTACCGGAAGGCGAGCCTCATTACGGTGCCGGAGAGCCATTTCGACCTCGATTATTACGGCGCGCCGGGCCTGCGCGTGACGCCGCTTCTCAAGGACGGCGCGGCGGATATCGCGTTGGAAGCGTATCTGACGAATGCGCGCGACGGGCAGACGCTGCTCTTCGAAATCTATGATAGTGGGGATGACTGCATTGCCCGTACGCAAGCGGATATCCATCAGGGTACGGCTTCCATTCGCCTGGAAAACCCGCATCTATGGAATGGTGTGGAGGATCCGTATCTCTACAAAGCTTGCGCGAAGCTGCTGGAGGGCGGCACGGAGCTCGACGCGGTTTGTGCGCGCTTTGGCGTGCGTACTTTTGAAGTGCGTCCGAACACGGGCTTTTCTCTCAACGGGAGGCCCTATCCGCTGCACGGTGTTTCCCGCCATCAGGATCGGCTGGATAAGGGATGGGCGATTGGCGAAAGGGAGCATGAGGAGGATATGAAGCTCATCCAGGAGGTGGGCGCGAATACCATCCGCCTTGCGCACTATCAGCACGACGCTTATTTCTACGATCTGTGCGATGAGGCCGGCATGGTTGTCTGGGCGGAAATCCCGTTTATCTCGATGTTCCTGAATACGCCTGAGGCGCGTGAGAATACGCTCCAGCAGATGCGCGAGCTCGTTGTGCAGAATTACAACCATCCCTCCATCTGCTTCTGGGGAATCTCCAATGAAATCTCCATCGGCGGCGAGAGCGAGGAGTTGCTTTCCAATCTCCATGCGCTCAATGACCTGGTGCATGAGCTTGATCAAACAAGGCTCACTACCATGGCGAATCTTTCGATGGTCGAAAACGACAGCCCGCTCAACCATATTACCGATGTGATTTCCTATAACCACTATTTCGGCTGGTATCTCGGCAAGGTGGAGGACAATGCTCCCTGGCTGGATACCTTCCACGCGGAAAACCCGGAGATTTGCCTCGGCATTTCGGAATATGGCTGCGAAGGCATCACAACGCTTCACAGCGCATCCCCTAAGGTGCGGGATTACAGCGAGGAATACCAGGCCTATTACCATGAAAAAATGCTGGAAGCCTTCGCGCAGCGGCCTTATCTGTGGAGCACGCATGTTTGGAATATGTTTGATTTCGCGAGCGATATGCGCGATGAGGGCGGCGTGCAGGGGCGCAACAACAAGGGCCTCGTCACGTTTGACCGGCAAACGCGCAAGGATTCTTTCTATATCTATAAGGCGTATTGGACGAAAGCGCCGTTTGTCCACATCTGTTCGCGCCGGTTCAAAGAGCGGGCGGAGGAAACGGTGCAGGTAAAGGTATATTCCAATTGTGAGCAGGTGTCGCTCAAGGTAAATGGAAAGAAAACCGGCAGCGTTGCGGGAAAGTATGTATTCACCTTTGACCGTGTGCCGCTGACGATGGGCGAAAATATCATTCAGGCAGCCGGGTTCCTTGGGCAGCAGGAGGTTTGCTGCGAGAGTATCCCGCTCGTGCGCGTTACAGAGCCGAATGCCTCCTACATGCTCGCGGAGGAAGCGGAGAAGGCCGGCCAAAATGTGGAGAACTGGTTCGCTGCCTCTGGCGGGGAGGGCGAGGAGCCGCTCCAATTCCCGGAAGGTTATTTCTCGATCAAAGATAAGGTCGGCGCCCTGCTGAAGAACCTGGAGGGCGAGCAATTCGTCTCTGAGATGATTGGAAAGGTCATGCCGGGCATGAAGGTGAGCAAAGGGATGCTCAACATGGCAAAGCATTTCACGATTGAAAAGGTCATCGAAATGGCAGGGGATCGAATTACGCCGGAGATGGTGCGGTATTTGAACCAGAGGCTGAATCAGATTAAAAAGTAAGACCAATTTGTTTATCCGGCGGATGCTTTTGCATCTACCGGATATTTTTATTATTTATAAAAGAAACACAATAATATGGGGATTTTGGGAATATAAAAACAATAATTTAATATTATTTTCGATATTTATAGATAAAATATTGAAAATTATTATGAGATAAGTTAATATAAATAAAATAAAGGTGTGATTGTTTTTATGAAATGCTCAAATTGTCACATGGAAATCGGTGGATGGGAAAAGACTTGTCCACATTGCGGAGCTATCCTGCGATTTGATGAATCTGGAAAAATAAGCTGCCAGTCTTGTTTCCATAAAAATGACGTTAGCGCACATTTTTGTGTGAAATGTGGTCAAAGATTAATGACGGAGGAACCTGTTTTTCAGCCTGATGAAAGGGAAGATGGCCTAAAGGATATTATGCAATATAAATCCCGTTTGGATACAAAGGATATACTAACGGCTCAAAAACGGCAGACAGCGCAAGCGCAACAGGAACAGTGGCGGAAAAAGGGTGAGGAAAGTACGAGGGCTAAATGTCCTTATTGTGGAAGTGAGTCACTTTCGGCCAGCAATGAATTCAATTATCAGGCGGCGGCTTTTGGGTATGGTCTGATGGGCGATGCCGGATATTTAGCGGGAGGGCTAGGTGGCTCCAAACATGTGATGGTGACCTGCTTGAAATGCGGGTACAGATATCGAATTTAGAAGGGGTAGATGTGAAATGAAGTATTGTAGTAAATGTGGAAATGCACTCAACGACGATATGGCTTTTTGTCCGAAATGCGGTGAGGCCTGCATAGAGCAGCCAACTAGCCCAGCTGATCAGAAGTTGCGTGACTTGGAAAGCATACATATCATATTACCAAAAGAAGAGTTATCCTGGGAATACATACGCACTCATAAAGATATTGGTGCTATTTTTGCAAAACAAGAAAAGTTAGCTCAGCAAGCGGTGGAAATCGGCAAGGAATGCATGACTCTCGCCTCAATGGATGAATATAACAAGATTCAAGAAGGAGTTTATCGATTTTATTTACAGAATGCATATGCTTTGATTGATTTGGCGGCATGCCTCTATGAAGATAGTACAGAACTGGATGCTATGTGGAATGAATTCAAATCTTTGGTTGCTAAAGGCCAATTGGATGCGCAGAAATTTATAAATGATATGTCGTCCACGGATGCGAATTACGAGATTTATGCTGGTCTTCAGATACTTTTATCTTCTTACTTCACAGAAGCTCTAGACAGCTCTGTTGTAGCAGATAACGAAAGTTATCAGCAGGCAGTTGTAGATATTCTAAAAAGATATACAGAGGCGCTCTCGCTTTATTTAAACAGGCTGAAAAGTCATTCTTGGGCTCCGCAACCCAGCTTCCATGACAGCCACAGGGAGCTGTTTGATAAAATGCTCGCTAAACTTCCGCCTAACAAAGCGAGCAGTATAGATCAAAGCGTTTTTTCTGAAATTAAGCAGGATGCTGCAAAGGCTGTTTCTGCTAACGGCTCCAACAATTCTAAGCCTGCCGGCAAATCGGGATGCTATATCGCAACGGCTGTGTATGGCTCTTATGAAGCACCGGAGGTGCTCGTCCTGCGGCGTTTCCGGGATGAGGTACTATCGCAGACGCTTTGGGGCCGAGCTTTCATCAAAGCATATTATGCGATTAGCCCGCCGGTGGCGGAGTGGTTGAAAGGGGCGGATACAATTAACCATTTGGTGAAACAAGCTTTGGATAAATGGGTGTCCAGATTGAATAATCAATCATAAATATAAAAAATAAAAATGTGGCAGGCTGGCCGGTTCGAATCGAACTAGACAGCCTGTTTATTTAATGATTCATAATTTTAAGCCCTGGAAGGGCGTTGCGTAACCAAGTGGGAAGAGCCTGTGTACTGTTTAGGCTTTCTACTAGCCCTTTAGCTTGGCAAATACAATGTGGGATAAACGATATAATTACCAGAATATATATAACTTTCGGCGATATTTCAGCCATCAAAATTTTTAAAATTCGATTCGATAAAATACTGTCTGCAATCCATCGTCCGCCGCCCGATTTCCTTGACCTTTCTTATGAAAATTGTTAAAATATACTCCATATTAACAGCTGGTTTTCAGCCGTTTTCAGGAGGATCCTCTTATGATGAAAATTTCTCCCTCCATCCTCTCCTGTGACTTTTCGCGCATGGGCGAGGAGTTTGCCCGCATGGAAAAATGCGGTGCAGATTGGCTGCATATCGATGTGATGGATGGGCATTTCGTCCCAAATCTCACGCTTGGCGCGCCCATTGTAAAGGCGCTGCGTCCCTACGCCTCCATTCCGTTTGACGTCCATTTGATGATCAGTAATCCGCTCCAATATGTGCCGGATTTTTTGAAGGCGGGTGCGGATATCCTGACCTTTCATATTGAGTCCGATTCTCCTGTGGAGGAGACGATCGAGCTGGTCCGCGCGGGCGGCTCGGTTCCCGCTTTGAGCCTGAAGCCCAAAACGCCCGCCGAGGCGGTGTTTCCGTACCTCGACAGGCTGGGTATGGTGCTTGTAATGACAGTGGAGCCGGGCTTCGGCGGGCAATCCTTTATGGAGGATATGATGCCGAAGGTTGCGGCGATCCGCCGCGAAGCGGACAGGCGCGGGCTGAACCTCGATATTCAGGTGGATGGCGGTATCAGCGAGAAAACCATTGCCGCGGCGGCGAAGGCCGGAGCGAATATCTTCGTGGCGGGCAGCGCAGTGTTCGGCGCGACGGACGCGGCGGCGATGATTGCCTCCTTGCGCGTCAAAGCGGAGCAGGCAGCGCAGTGATCAAATGGCCCCGCTGATTTGCTCCAGCGCATTGCTTTTGCATATGCTCTGCCAATGCTCGCGGGTAAAGGCGGCGGGGAGTTCCCCTCGCGCGCAGGGGGCTCCAAATTCGGAAAGCGCAATTTCCAGCAGGTCGGATGACTCCTCGGATGAAACGATCAGGCGGTAGCAATGCTCCTGCCGGTATAATTCGCTTTCTGCTGGGAGAGCGTTCAACCGGCGGACGTTTTCGGCGGCGTCAAGCAGCCTTTGCGCGCTGGTAAACTCATAGACGATTGGAGTTCTCGATTTTTTCATGGTCAAGTGGCGCTGCGGCTTATGCTCCTGCTCAAGGACGGTAAATTGAAGCACGCAGCCTCCCTCACGAGCGGGTAGCGCCTCAATGAGCATTCGGCCGGATGGATCAATATCGCGGCCAAGCTCCCTGCGGGCTTCATCCAGCAACGTCCAGATAACGCGGCGCGTTTCAATATTGGCGTAGTCCATCTCCTCATATGTAATGTGCAGCTTCGTCATGTCGTCCGCTGTCAGCCGGACTACGATTTTATTCTCTTCAGGCGCCTCGATCTTCAAAGGCACATCCCTCCCCAATCAAAATCAGTTTGCTCGATTTCCTCTCTCTATCATATGCCCAGGCGTAGTCATGCGCAATGCATAATTTCTGGCAAAAGGCCTACAATGAATTTACAGGAAAGGCGGTGAGGCGCTTGTCCGCTTCGGGAGAACAGATCAGGACGCCTTCTGAAAAGGCGTTTCGATCCTATACCATTTCAACGCTCCTTATGCTGATTGCTCCGGCGGTGATGGCGTTTTATTATTACCGGTGGAGGGTGCTCCTCCTTTTGGCGGTTTCCATTTCTATAGCGGCGCTCTGCGATGCTGCCGGCGCGGCATTGATGCGTAGAAAACCGGGGATGGATCCATTATATGCGGCGCTCACCGGCGCTATGATTGCGCTGCTGTTGCCCGCGTCCGCACCGCTGTGGCTGCCTGCCGCAGGGAGTGCGTTTGCAATCGTGGCGGCAAAGCTGCCCTTTGGGAGCGCAGAAAAGACGCCGTTTGTCCCCGCCGCGGCTGGTATCGCCTTTTTGTGCGTCTGCTGGCCGGAGCTCGTTTTTACCTATCCGGCGATCGATAGCTCGCTGCCCATGGCAGTGACCGGCTCGGAAGGCTTTGTGCAGGGCGCTTCGTTTGCCTCCATGCTGAAAGTGCATAATTCGATTGATGGCAATATTTTAAGCTATTTCAACGCGGTAATCGGCAAGGTGCCCGGCCCGATGGGCGCTACCTGTATGCTGGTCATGTTTGGCACGGCAATCGCGTTTTTTATTTTCCATTCTTCCCTTTGGCTCAGTTCCGCGGGCTTTGTAGCGGTGTGCTCCGTATGTTCTGTTCTCTTCCCGCGGATTTTGACGGGGCGCAAGCTATCCCTAACGATGGAGATTTCAGCGGGCATGCTGGTGTTTACCGCGCTGTTTCTTTTGCCGAATCCCGCCACGCTTCCCAAAACCCATTTACAGCGGCTGCTTTACGGCATGGCGGCGGGTGGGATTTGTATGCTGCTGCGGTATTTCGGCGCTTATGAAGAAGGCGCATGCTTTGCGGTGCTGTTGATGAATGCCGTTTGGCCGATGGCAGACGGGCTGATAAAAGGCCATAAGGAAAAGCAGCAGGCGGCCGCCTCGGCCACGGATATGAAGAAGGAAGGGGGCGGTATGAATGCGTGAGCAGGAGATGCAGGTTCTTTCGGCCAAAGAGGCCTTTCGACGTGGCATTCTGCGGGGCAATCCGGTTTTAATGCTGTGCCTGGGCCTGTTTCCAGCGATTATGCTTGCCACCACGCTGAAGGCGGCTGCAATCGTAGCAGTGGTATCAGCCGTCCTGCTGATGATCATGGAGCTCTTGACGGCTCTCGTATTAAAGAGGCTGCCCTTTTGGCTGCGTATCGGAATATACGCCTTGCTCAGCTTCGGCCTACTCGCGGGCGGACTGTTTGCGTGCGAGCGCTTTTTCCCGGATTTTCTGGGCACGCTGAGCGGCTATCTGCCACTGCTTGCGGTCAATGCGATGATTGTGTTCCGCTGCGAAACCTGCGCTGCGCATCAATCCCTCCGTGTGAGCCTGATGGATGCGCTGGGCGCCTCCCTGGGCTATGCGATTGTGTTGCTGCTGCTCGGATTTGTCCGCGAGTTGTTGGGAAGCGGCTCTATTTTAGGGCGTTCTTTTCCAACTCTACCGAAGATTACGGGCCTATTGATGCCCTTTGGAGGTTTTTTGCTGCTGGGCTTTATGGCTGCCGCCGTAAAGTGGATTTATCATCTGCGCCATTCTGGAGAAGAGGAATTGGCAACTCCGGTTGCCCATGTGGATGATGAGGATGTATCCGTGATTGAGCCGCTGGCGCGCCTGTTCCACCGGAAACGAAGCGCTGTGCAGGAAGAATCCGCACCAAAGTCAAAGAAAAAGCCGGAGCAATGGCCGAAGCATGAAACAGATGCTTTGGCTAAGAAGAAATCCGTTCCACTGCCGCATGAAAAGAAGCCCAAAAAGCCGGTGAAGAAAAGCAGGCCCGCGAAATTGGAGCATCAAAAGACGGGCGACGTGCCGCCTACACAAGAGCCGGCCTCAAAGCATCCGCCCACGAAGAGGAGTAGCTCCGTGGAGAAAGCGTTGAAAGTAGAGAAAGTTAAAAAAGAAGCGCCCTTGTCCGCGCAGAAACGCCCTGCGCACAAGCCGGCAGCCTCTGACGCACAGCCTGATTCGGCACGCAAGCCGAGGCAGGATGAGGAAATGGAAAGCTTTGCGGACGTATTAGCAGCGCTGAACCGGCGGCGTGCAGAGCAGGAGAGTAAACTGCGGGCGGATAATGTCCAGGATGCAAAAGAGAAAGGGGAGCAGCCATGAACGGATTTGTCACGCTTTTGGTAACGGCGCTCTATGCCCTACTGTTGCAAAATCTGGTGTTTACAGGCGGATTTGGCGCAAGCGAGGCGGTCAGAATCTCTTCCAAGCCGCGTTATGTGCTATCGTTTGCCTTGTTTATCACCGTGTTTTCCGCTGCAACCTCGATTATCTGCCGCGCATTAGAGCTGCTGCCACAGGTGAGCCTTGCGCATACGCTTGTACGGCTGCTCATATATATGATTGTGCTGTTTGTATTGTATGTGATCGTAGTGCTGGTGTTTCGTTATGCGTTGCATGCAAGCGACAGCATCCTTCGGAAGATCGGCATGGCGGCATTCAATACGCTAGTGCTTGCGATCCCTGTGATCAACCGCAGTGCCGCTTATACGGTGGGCGAATCTCTTGGCGCGGGCCTTGGGGCAGGCGCGGCCTTCGCTCTGGCCGTGTTTCTGATCCATGCGGGGATTCACGTGCTGGATCGTAACGATAAGATCCCAAAGGCCTTTCAAGGAACGCCGGCGCTTTTTATTTATGTTTCTTTGCTGGCGCTTGCGTTCACTGGTTTTTCCGGCAGATCCCTGTTTATATAATTGCAGGACGGTGCCTGAAGCGCTCTGTTTTTACCAATAAAGGGTGCGAATTCCACGAAAGGATGGCTGTTGTATGGGAAAAAAATATAAAGTAAAAAAAGACTACGGCTCCGGGCAGCGCTCCAGCTACTACGGCTTTCGGAAAGATTTTCCGGAAGGGGGGCGCAAAGGCCGCTTCCGCAAAAGTGCCAGCCGCTCAGAGCGCGGCAAAAGAATTGCTAAGATCGCGCTAATGGTATTGGGCTTTGCCGCAGTAATGGTGCTTGCCTTTTTTATTACAGATTTTGCTTTGAATTTATCCAATAAGCCCGCTGTTACCAAGCCGCCTCAGGTGGAAACAGGCAGTGGCGGGCAAGGATCGGATGCGCCGCAGGAGCCGCAGTCAGAGGGGCCTGTAGCGCAGCAGCAAAAAGCAATTGCGGCGCTCTGGCTGCCGGAGAGGACGCTTCGCAATGCATCTGCCCTAGATAGCTTCCTTGCTGTTGCAAAGCAGAGCGGTGCATCCGCTGTAATGATTGACGCAAAGGATACTGACGGCACGTTGCTTTTTCCCTCCGCATTGGAGCAGGTGAAGGTAACGGGCGCCGCAGAGGGGGCTTATTCGAATTTTGCACAAGCGATTCAAAAGATTCATGACAATGGCTTGTCTGTGATTGCGCGGGTGCAGTGCTTCCGTGACCCGTTGGCCGCCAGAAGGTTGGGGGAGGGTAGCGCGGTATGCTACCAGCGGCCCGGCACGCTCTGGCTGGACAACAGCGCGGATAAAGGCGGCAAACCATGGGCAAACCCCTATTCGGAAACGGTGCAGAGCTATCTGACCGGTTTGATCGGTGAGCTGACAGCCATGGAGATTGACAGCATCCTGCTCGATAGCGTGCAGTTCCCCAGCGGATATGCGCTGAATAAGACCTATTATATAGGAGAGAGCGAAAGCGGCGTATCCCGAAATGATGTTTTAAAGAATTTTGTTGCCAGTGCAAAGCAGGCGGCTGGCAGTAAAAATGTGATTTTGATGCAATCAGGGGAAGGGGCCCTCGGCGGTGGAGAAAGCCAGTATCATGGCAGTCTGTTTGGAAGCGGCGCCGATGTTTATGCGCCGGATTTGCGCCTGTCTGGGCTCAAAGGAAGCATTACAATCGGCGGAGAATCATTCTCGCCCGCAAAGGATCCGTCCGTTTTCCTTGCGGCCGCTGGGAAGCAGCTGAAAGCCGCGGCGGGAAATGCCACCCTGATGCCCCTTTTGAATGCGAGCTCTGATGTGAGCGAGCAGGTGGCAGCCCTAAAAGCGGCAGGGATTGAAAGCTATATTCTATACAATGAGGGCGGTAGCTATACTGCGGTTCAATAAGGAAATCAAAGAAAGGCGTCCTGTCTATTCAGACAGGACGCCTTTTTATCAGATTCTGTTGCTCAGCTTAATAGAGGAATTGGGAGGACCAGCCGCATAAAATCAAGCCTTTGGATTAACAATATCGCGCCAATCAAGGTCTCCACGGTCGAGGCTGTGAATCAATGCCTCCGCAGTTGCAATATTGGTTGCAACCGGAATATTATGCACATCGCACAAGCGAAGCAGATTGGCTTCGTTGGGCTCATGTGGCTTCGGGCTAAGGGGATCGCGGAAAAACAGGAGTAAATCGATTTCATTGCACGCGATCCTTGCAGCAATCTGTTGATCGCCGCCCTGTGAACCGCTTAGAAACCGCTGGATGGAAAGCCCAGTTGCCTCAGAGACAATTTTGCCCGTCGTGCCAGTGGCGCACAGTGTGTGGCGGCTGAGTACGCCGCAGTAAGCGATACAGAATTGCGTCATAAGCTCCTTTTTCGCGTCATGGGCAATTAGTGCGATATTCATATATGCAGCTCCTTTTTTATGAGAGTGTTGATTCAAAAATAACAATTCTTATTCCTATCATAACAGATAAATTACATTTTATCAAGATGTTTTAACGGGATTTTCTCTCCTTCGATCCTTTTTGCGATTCGAAGATACGCGCTGCCCGCCGGGCAATCAAAGGGCACTGGTTTGCCCATCGCCGCACGGTACGTAACATTCGGATCATCCGGCACAATGCCGAGCAGACGGGCACCCGCGCTGTCGATCACCTGGTCGATATTGAGCAGCTGGCGTTTTGAAACGGGCTGAGCCTTAAAGCGGTTGATAATGAGGTGAATCGGCGCGATGTCCATCGCATACAGCGCGTCTACAGCCGCGGCGGCGCTACGAACGCAGACCGCATCCGGCGTGGAAACGACCACCGCTTCCTGCGCCGCACTGGCAGCCAAGCGAAACCCCCGCTCGATCCCTGCCGGCGCGTCAATAAGGATATCATCAAAAAAGGCATCGTACTGTGCGGTAAGGGAGTGCATGGCACCCGGGGTAAAGGCGGGAGTGTCGCGCAAAGGCGCGGCGAGAAGATGAAGGCCGCCCACCGATAAGGGCGCTTTTTCAGGCGCGCAACGGCCCAACAGGACATCCGCCCAGTCGTAAACTGTGTTTTCCGCGCATCCTAGGATCAAATCCAAGCTGCGCAGGCCGATATCGCAATCGATTAGGAGGATGTGTTTGCCCATGCCTGCAAGCGCTCCGCCGAGCCCGGCGGCCAAAGAGGATTTCCCCGCGCCGCCCTTGCCGGAGGCGATCACAATTTTTCTAGCCATGGTGTTCCACTTCTCCTTTCAAGCGTTATTGCAGAAGGGTATTGCCTTCCTGCGGAAGGTCCATTGCGCTTTCGCTGCCGGAGAAATATTGGTTGTAGATTTCTGCTGCGACCGGCGCGCAGTCAACGCCAGTGTCCCCGCTTTCAATGACAATCCCTATGGCAATTTCAGGGTCGTTTACAGGAGCGTAAGTAATTAGGACAGCGTTATAATCATTCTGCCATTGGCCGTTGATTTTGCGCTTCACCTGGGACGTGCCGGTTTTAGCGGCGGCCTTGACGCCATTTTTAATTTTGGAGAAGGAGCGCGCGCAGAAGCCGGTTCCGTCGCCAACGCGCCGCATCCCTTCATGCACCAGATCAATCGTGGATTTGCTGATATTCAGATTGGCGGAGACGACTGGTTCCTTCTCTAACACCGTTTTGCTGTAATCATAGGATTTAATGGATTTGACCAAATGTGTTTCATAGCGCGTGCCGCCATTTGCAATAGTGGCAGCATAGTTTGCAATTTGGAGCGGAGTAAACAAGTTGTAGGATTGGCCGATCGCATACTGCACCGTATCGCCGGGGCGCCATGGAGTGCCAATCGATTCGGCATATTCCGGCGTGGCAAGCGTGCCGGTTTCTTCCGCGATCTCAATGCCTGTCGGCTGGCCCAGGCCAAATTTTCGGGAATACTCATTCATTTTTTCAATGCCGATCTGATATCCGGCCTCAAAGAAGAAGTTGTTGCAAGAAATCTCGATGGCATGCACAACGCTGATATTGCGATGCGTGCCTGTGCTGCATCCGAGCTTTAGCTCGCGGTATCTTTGGTACCCCCCCCGGCCGCCGCAATAATAGGTAGTGTTTGCATTAAAAACACCTTCTTCCAGGCCGGTGATGGCGATGCCAGGCTTCATGGTAGAGCCGGGCTCATAAGCGCTCATCATTGCACGGTTCCACAGAGGTGCATTTTCCGCCTTAGAGAGCTCGTCATAATTTTTACTGTAGGTAGAGATATCATAGGTAGGGTTTGATACGGCGGCAAGCACCTCGCCGGTGTGAACGTCGATTACCACGGCGGCTCCGCAGAAGGGGTGATCAGGCTGCTCGGCTTTGAGCTCTGCAATCCGCTTTGCAAGGGCTTCGTTCGCAACTTTTTGGAGGTTTTTATCAATGGTGAGAATGATCGTGTGTCCCTGCTCCGGCTCCTTGACGTATTCTGTTGTGATATTGCCGTCGTCGTCCTTTGTAGTGCGTTTCACGCCGTCTGTGCCGCGCAGGTATTCTTCCATTGCCTTTTCGATGCCGTTTTTGCCGATGGAATCGGTTTGGAGATAGCCTTTCTCTTTATATTTTTCATATTCATTTTCACTGATTGCGCCGACCATGCCGAGGATATGGGGAGCAAGCGCGCCATCCACATATTCGCGGTATGGTACGACCTCAATCTCAACGCCCTGATAAAAATCGCTTTTTTCTTTGATTTCCGCTACCGTTTGGGTGGAAACATCTTCCGCGAAGGTGTATGGCGTGCGCTTACTGAACATCAGGCGGTGCATCTCATAGTATACGGAAGCAATTTTGCGCGCCTGTTCCGGCGTATATTCCTGGAGGCTGTATTTTTCAATGAGCGCATCCAAACAATTCTGCGCGGTTGCATAACTGTTAACATGCAGGATTTCATCTGATTTTAGGTAGGCCACATCACTCTCCCGATTCTCCGGGAAGGCAATTTTGCCGCTTTCATCATAAATCAGCGGAAGGTTGTCAATCCATTTTTCCCCTTTGGATTCCAGCAGCTCAATGAGGCTGTTGACGAGCTGATTACGCTGCGCAATCTCATCTTTATTATCAGCAGGGAATTTTTCTGCTGTGAATGTGATCGAGTTGCCCTGCCGGTTGGTCACAAGCGGATTGCCGTTGCGATCCAAAATTTCGCCGCGTGCCGCCTCCACCCGCGTGCTGGCGGAGCTGATGGACTTACCTTGTTCGGCATATTCGGCGCCGTGGACAAGTTGCAGCTGAACAAGGCGGCCTGCAAATAGAAGCAGGAATACGCCCAGCAGACAGACAGAGATGATAACGCGGGAGGTACGTTTGTCCTGATTCATCGGTTCGGCCCATCCTTTCATGCTCAAAAATGTTTTCGTAAAAAATCGTAAAAGACACAGCGGTTAGAAACTGCTGTGTCAAAAATGCTCTGTTCATGGAAACCGCCGTTTTGGTGGCGATTGAGTCAACCATCTGGTTGGCGCTCATGCAGCGCGTCGGATGGAAATCATGCCATCTAGAGGATTACGGACGGCTCTTCATTTGTAGAAAGCGGGTTTTTCAGCTTCCTGCCGAGCGCACGTAGGGGGAAGAAAAAAAGGGGCAGGAACAGCACCGCATACAGGCTTGCGGGCAGGTAAAAGCGCACAAGGGCGCTCACAGCGCCATCATAACCCGGAATCACCAGAAAAACCAGCCAATAAAGCAGGTTGTGCACCAACGCCGCGCATGTGGACAGGAGCAGTGCCGTGACAAAATTGACCCGCATCAGGTAGTGCAGCAACAACCCGCAGATGCAGCCGATGATGAGCAGAACAACGGCGTGGAATCCATCTCCACGCGTGCCCACGGCATCCCAAAGCATACCGGCAAACATGCCAAAGCATGCGCCTGCCATTTCACGCTCCAACATGGCAATACAAACCACAAGCGGAATTAAAGGCATCGCGCTGACGCTATATATTCTAGGCAACAGACCGCCCGTGTTTTGCAGCAGGGATACGAGCAGGATGATTACAGCGAGAATTCCCCATCGCAGGTAGACCTGCTTTTTTTCCTTTTTCACCATCGAAGGCCCTGCCTTTCTGCAAGGATTCCAGCGCGCGCTCCCGCCATTATGGCGCGCTGCTGCCGGAAGCGTTTTGCGCATCCTCCGCCGTTTTCTGCCCCTCAAAGGCAGTGATGATAAAAACATCGTGCACTGCGCTAATCTCGACGCCCGGCTTGACTACCGCATAAGCGGAAATATCATACGTATTATTTTTTACATCCTCCACTGTGCCAATAAGGATGCCCTGCGGGAAGAATTCGCCTGCGCCGGAGGTCTGCACAATTCCGCCTTTGGAAACAACGGTTGAGCGCTCCAGGCCGGTGAGCTGACATTTGCCCTCCCGGGATAATGCAATATCCGTGCCGAGGACACCCTGCTCATTGGTGTTGGACTCTTCCGCGCTGACGTTAACTGATGGATCAAGGATTGTTTTCACCGTGCACCCGGTGCTCCATACGCGCTCCACGCGGCCAACCAGATACTGGCCGGAAATAACAGGGTCGTTGGGCTCGACCCCATCGGAGGAGCCCTTATTGAGCGTAAAGGAATAAAATAAATCCGCCGAATCGCGCGCAATGATCGAAGCGGGCGCCATCTCCCAATCCTGATGGGCTTCTTTCACGCCCAAAACGGATTCATAGGAAGTGATCTGACGCTTCATTTCGTCATAATCAACCAGTTTTTTTTGATAATCCGCTATCTGCTGCTTGAGCTCGTCGATCTCCTTTGCGTAGGTGCCTGCGGAGACAAAGCCGCCGGAAAAATTCCCGATTTGCTCCGACACATAGGCGGAAAGCCGCTGCAAGGGGGAAAAAACCGCCCCAAGCAGAGAGGAAGAAGGCGACGCTCCGCCATGGGAGGCCGCCGCAATGATAATCCCAATCATCAGCGCGGCAAGGATGCCGAGCAAAATCTTAAAACGCTTGCTGTGAAAGAAACGCTGCATAAAAATCCCTGCCTGCCTTCCGAGTCAGGCCCAAGGGGCCAAGGGACTCAGTTGTAATCTCTGGTGCCGGTGATGCCGAGCACATCGGATTCCAGACACATGCCGGTGCCGTCTACCACGCAGTCCAGAGGATTTTCCGCCACATGAACGGGCATCTTCGTCTCAACAGCGATCAAACGATCCAGCCCGCGCAGCAGCGCTCCGCCACCGGTGAGCATAATGCCGTGATCAATGATATCCGCAGAGAGCTCCGGCGGTGTTTTTTCAAGCGTGGCCCGGATCGCATCCAAGATTTGGTTAACCGGATCCGCCAGCGCCTCGCGGATTTCCTCGGAGCTTACTTCGATGTTTTTCGGCAGGCCGTCCATCAGGTTGCGACCTTTGACGTCCATTGTGCCTTCGCCTTCATAAGGGTAGGCAGAGCCGATTCTAATTTTAATCTCCTCTGCTGTGCGTTCACCAACTAGAAGATTATATTTCTTTTTGATATAAGAAATGATCGCTTCATCAAAATTATCGCCTGCAATGCGCGCGGAGCGAGAGGTGACGATATCCCCCAGGGAGATGACGGCTACCTCGGAGGTGCCGCCGCCGATATCGACGACCATGCTGCCTGTTGCTTCGCTCACGGGAAGGCCGGCGCCGATCGCCGCGGCCATCGGCTCATCGATCAGGCTGACGTATTTCGCGCCTGCGCTGCGGGCCGCGTCATGCACGGCGCGCTTTTCCACCTCGGTTACGCCGGAGGGGATACAGATCATTACGCGGGCACGGTTGAAGGGGGAACCGCTCGTTGCACGGCGGATAAATTCCTTGAGCATATCGGAAGTAATGTCAAAATCCGCAATTACGCCGTCCTTCAGGGGGCGGACTGCGATAATGGAGCCGGGGGTACGGCCGATCATTTCTTTTGCTTCAATACCTACCGCCACAACGCGGTTCGGATTAGAACGGACGTCTACCGCAACCACGGAGGGCTCGCGGGTGACAATCCCTTTACCTTTTACGAATACGAGTGTGTTTGCAGTGCCAAGGTCAATGCCGATATCCTGTGAAAATAACATGGCGTTCAAACTCCTTTCCAAGCGGGGCGCCGGAGCCCGGCTGCACCCATAACATATATTATTATAACCTTAATTAAAAACTTTCTCAACCGCAAATGGAAAAAACCTGTGCAGTTTTTCGCCTGTTTTCGCCTTATTTTCTGGCGAAATTCTATATCTAATCACACTGAAAGAAGGAGCAAATGGGGCGGATCTACAAAACGGCACTGTTCACCCCGTATTGGGAAAGGCGCCGCGCCGTTTGCGCAATGGGAAGCCCCATCACATTAAAATAATCGCCCTGGATGCTTTCCACCAGAAGGCAGCCGTAACCTTGAATCCCATAGGCGCCTGCCTTATCCATTGGCTCCCCTGTGGCGATATAGCTGCGAATTTCATCATCCGATAAAGCGTAAAAGCGCACGGTAGTAGCGCAGGAGAAGGCTTCTTTTTTGCCGTTTTCACCCGGTAGCGCGACGCATACGCCAGTATATACGGTGTGTTCATGCCCGGCAAGAGAGCGAAGCATAGCGAATGCATGCGCTTCATCCTTCGGCTTTCCGAGAATGGCGCCATTCCATACCACAATCGTATCTGCGGCAAGAATAAGCTCGTCTTCCGCGGCATGCTGTGCGGCGCATGCAGCCTTTTGCGCAGCAAGCTCCGCCACCGCCCGGCCAGGAGGGAGAGCGGGATCTAGGCGCTCCTCAAGCTGCACGGGCCGCACAGAGAAAAGATAGCCTGCGTTTTCCAAAATTTCTCGCCTGCGCGGGGAAGCGGAGGCTAAAATGAGCTTCATAATCCATCTCCAATCGAGTGAAAAATCAGAATAAAACCTATATGATAGAATAAATGCTCATATAATGTGATGAGGATTGGGCACATGACCCTTTTCGAGCTTATCGGCCGGTGGAGCCAAAGCCCCCCGCTCCCCGCTGTGTTTGTGTAAGGGTATCCACCGCCTCTATGACGGGGCAGAGGATGGGCAGAACGGCAAGCTGTGCAATCCGTTCACCGGGCTGAATTTGATAGGGCTCGTCGAATTGGTTGATCAGCCCTACGCACACCTCGCCGGTATAATCGCTGTCAATCACGCCAACGCCGTTGGCAAGCGCAATTCCGTGCTTGATGCCGAGCCCGCTGCGGGCAAATACGAAGCCAGCCGTCCCTTCTGGCAATTCAATGGCAATGCCGGTGGGAACCACCGCATGGCCCCGCGCTGGAAGCAGCAGGGGAGCGTCGATGCAGGCGCAGAGATCCAGCCCAGCGCTGCCCGGTGTGGCACGCTGGGGGAGAATAGCGTTTTCGCGCATTTTTTTTATTTTCAAGGTTGTCATAGCAAGGGTGCATCCTTTCTATCTATTCGGTTTTTGGCTTCTGTGTAAGAGTATAGGGCGGTTTTATCGTGTTTCAAACAGAGAAATATGCCGCCCGTCCATTTCTTAGGCCGGCATCTTTTGTGTTCCCAATTTAACCGGTTATTCCACGCCGCGGAAATAGAGTCCTCGTGTATAAGCGCCGTTTGGCGCGGTTCCATTTTGATATTGAGTGAGAATCCCGACGCATTGCTCCGGCGTTTCATGGGTAAAGTACAAAAGTAGGAAATCGATCTTCTGAATTTCGGCAAGTCGATCCGCCAAATAGATCGGGCGAGAGTTGAATAGCTCGCTGCATCCATCCATGCAAGAAACCGGGAAACGAACGCCCTTCCGATCGATTAAAACCCCATCTTTTCTGCATGAACGGCAGGATTTGCCGTTGGAAATGGGGCAGTTGCGGGTGAGCATGAGCGGAATGCTGCCATATGCGATCAGACCGCGCGGCATTTCTCCACCTAGCGCAGACGCCTGCGCAAGCGTTAGCTCGAAGGAGAGTGTGGCCTGGCTTAGCCCTATAGAGGCGGCTTGCTCCAGCGCCTGTGTATTGAACAGGTTGAGCCCGAAGCCGCCATGGATGAGAAATCCGGCCTCTCGTGCCATGCGGACAGCGTCCAGCGTATGCGCAAGCGCTGTTGTTACACCTGCCTGCTTGGCTGCCTTTAAGCTCGCACGGACAGCGCCTTCCCTGCCAAACAGCCCGCGTGGGATTTCCACCGCAATAGGCGCCCCGGTCTGCACCAACGCCTTGAGCTTTGGCGCGGGGGTGTGGAGCGGAAGATAAACGCAGGCGAAGGCGCTCAAATCCGGCGGAAGCTGCCCTTCGTCTGCAAAACGCGCGTAGAATCCAGCAGGCGCCTTCGTTTGATGGGTAGGCGCCTTCATAATGCCGGATTGCACTCGTTTCACAGCAGGCTTACCCAGCAGGCCGGTAAGCGCTGCCAGCGCCTCGCGCCGCAACGAATTGAGGCAGGAGAGGGGAGCGCTCAGGCCCGGCGCAAGGTCACAGTAAACCGATTGTGCATAATATGGGGTGCCGCCGCATTTGGAGAGCTGGCGCGTCACCTCCACTTCGGTGAGCGGACGGGTCAGGGCCGCCTCCGGCAGTTTTTCCGATTGCACACGAGCGCTTTGGCCGCGTGCCTCAGCGGTCAGCGTGAGCGGGATGCCCGGCCGCATCGTGAAAGAGAAGGCAACGCCGATCAACGGCCGTTCTTTTTCATAAAGATGAGAAAGCTCCTTGAGCACAGGAGCCGCTGCCGATACATTCTCTCTGCTCCGGGTGCCAAACATGGCGCGGCCTCGCTGCCCGGTGTAGTAGCCATCGGTGAAGCCGGAGCGAGAAAAAACCGCCTGAAGCTGCCGGGAGAGTGCGCCTTCTGGCTTGCCGTTTTCAAGCGCTTGGCGGCAGGCTGTGACCGCCGCGGCAACGTATTCCGGCCGTTTCATGCGCCCTTCAATTTTAAAGGACAGCACGCCAGCCTCATGGAGCGTGCGGATGTACGGAATCAGGGAAAGATCTTTCAGGCTTAGGTCAGCTCCCGTGCCGCCGGGCGCGGCAAAGGGGAGGCGGCAGGGCTGGGCGCAGAGGCCTCGGCTGCCGGAACGGGAGCCAAGCATAGCGCTGAGATAACATTGGCCGGAGACGCACATACACAGCGCGCCATGGATAAAAATTTCTAGTTCAACTGGTGACTCGGAGGCAAGCGCCGTGATTTCCTCCAGCGTCAGCTCGCGGGGCAGCACCGCGCGGGTGAAGCCAAGGCCTTTGAGCTCCTCCAGGCCCGCCAGCGTCTGCACCGACATCTGGGTGGAGGCGTGCAGCGGAATGCCGGGCGCGCAGCTTTGCGCAAGCCTGGCAATGCCAAGATCCTGTATGATCAAAGCGTCGATACCGGATTCACAGCTCAGGGCGAGCATGTGCTCCGCATCTTTTAACTCCGCATCCCGTACCAGGGTGTTGAGCGTTAAGTATACCTTCACGCCGCGCTCATGGCAATAGCGAACGGCTTCTTTTAGCGCTTCATCGTCAAAATTCTCCGCATTGCGGCGGGCATTGAGCAGCTTGCCGCCCAGATAAACGGCGTTCGCACCGCAGCGAACTGCGGCGGTGAGGGCTTCTCTTGTGCCAGCCGGGGCGAGAATTTCAGCCTCTGTTCGTTTTCGCATGTTTCGCATGTTTATTTTTTGCCGGTTTCGGCCAGCTTTGCGCGCAGGTTTTGAATTTCGCGGTTGAGGCGGTCCACTTCACGGCGGGAAACTTCCACCTCCATACGCGCGCGGGCCGAATCCTCAAGATACTCCCGGATTTGAGAGCGAAGGTTATCCGCACTGCTCTCTGATTTGCGATAGGCGTCCATTGCATCGAGGGAGGCGAGGATTGCCGCCTGCGTGAGGGAAAGCCGCTCATTTTCATGCATCAGGCCGCTGATTGTTTCGTCCAGCTGGGCGCCGAGGGACTGTGTGTATTCCACATCGTCCTCTGTGGTGACATAATAATCCGTGCCGCAAATTTGCAGCCTGACTCTGTTCTTTTCCATACCTAAAATGACATCCTTTCTAACAGACGGTTTCAAAAATAATGCGGAATCGTTTCTATCGTGAAAAATAGGGCCGCATTTTAAAATACGCATAGATGCCCTATTGGTTATTATACTATAGATTGTCCATGCGGGAAAGAGGAAAAACGCTTTTTTCTCAGGAGATGCAAATGGAACGAGCAAATCGATTTTTTACAGGTATGTTCCCGTAAAATTGTGTAAAGCTAAAGGGGATAGCACTTTTTTATGAGAATTTTCAATGCAGGAGAATGAAATCATCCCTTATAGTTGAAATTATTGGAATATTCATATAAAATAGATAAAGCAAATGGATTTAAAATCTTTATTGACAAAATTTTTTGGAGGAAACATATGAAATATACACTTTCTAAGGAGCAGGCAAATAAGCTAATGACGGCTAAGCTTTCCCACTTCTTCGGCGTGACGCCGCAGGAGGCTTCCTATGAGCAATTCTATAAAGCCATTGCCATGATCGTGCGGGATATGATGAGCGACGGCCGCACGGAGTTTGAAGAAAAGGCCGATCAGGGGAGTGCAAAGCATGTTTACTACCTCTGCATGGAGTTCCTGATGGGGCGCTCTCTAAAGAATAATCTCTATAATCTCGGCCTGACCGACGTGTTTAGCAGGGTTCTGGCAGATTATGATATTAAAATGGATAATCTTTATGAGAGCGAGCCGGATGCGGGCCTCGGCAACGGCGGCCTAGGGCGGCTTGCCGCTTGTTATCTCGACGGCCTTGCCACGCAGGGATACTTGGCTACCGGCTATTCGATCCTCTATGAGTATGGCATTTTCAAGCAGAAAATTGTGGATGGCTGGCAGACAGAGCTGCCGGATTTTTGGCTGCCAGGCGGTGAAGTGTGGCTGGTGCCAAAAGAAGAGTGCGCCATTGAGGTGCGCTTTGAGGGCGAGATCGAAGATCAATGGGATGGCTCCTATCACCATACCGAGCATAGAAACTATAAACCGATTATGGCGATTCCAAACGACATGTATGTGTCCGGCAAAGACGGCAGAGGCATCAGCGTGCTGCGCCTATGGACGGCGAAAGCGCCCGGCCTTGATATGACGCTCTTCAACCAGGGCGACTATATGCGTGCCATGGAGCAGAACGCCATGGCGGAGGTGATCAGCAAGGTGTTGTATCCGGCTGATAATCATCCGGAGGGTAAGAGCCTGCGCCTGCGCCAGCAGTATTTTCTGGTATCCGCCTCTGTGCAGGATATTGTACACCGCCATCTGCGGCAGTATCCTTCACTTGATAATTTTGCGGATAAGGTAGCGATTCATATCAACGATACGCACCCCACTATGGCAATCCCCGAGCTGATGCGTATTTTGCTTGATGAGTGCGGCTACGGCTGGGATGATGCCTGGCGGATCGTAACCAACACGTTTGCCTATACCAACCACACAGTGATGAGCGAAGCGCTCGAATGCTGGCCGGAAGATCTGTTTCAGCGTATGATCCCGCGCATCTATCAGATTACCAAAGAGATTGACAACCGTTTTCGCGCCTTCGTCTGGGGCGCGACCGGGGATGCGGATCGGGTGGAGCGTATGGCGATTATCTCCAACGGCGTAGTGCGTATGGCAAACCTGTGCGTGGCCGCCTGCCATAGCGTAAACGGCGTTTCGGCCTTGCACAGCCAGATTTTGAAAGACAGCGTTTTTAAGGATTTTTATGGCTTGACGCCGCTGAAATTTAAAAACGTGACCAATGGCATCGCGCACCGGCGCTGGCTCTGCCAGTCGAACCCGGCCTTGAGCGGGCTGATCACCGAGTTGATTGGAGACGGCTTTGTCCACAATGCCGGAGAATTGCTCAACCTGCGTAAATATGCCGACGATAAAACGGTGCTGGAACAGATCGGCCGTGTGAAGCTGGAGAATAAGGAGCGCTTTGCGGCACTTGTCAAAAAGGCAAACGGCATTGCGCTGGACCCCACCTCAATTTTTGATGTGCAGGTCAAGCGGTTGCATGAGTATAAACGGCAGCATCTCAACGCGCTGCATATTTTAGCGCAATACCTGATGCTTAAGGAAAACCCCAATATTGATTTCATCCCCCGCACCTATATTTTTGGCGCAAAGGCGGCGTCCGGCTATTTTATGGCAAAAAAAATTATCAGCTTTATCTGTGCGCTGGCGGATGTGATCAACCGTGACCCGGTGGTGAAGGATCGGATTAAAGTCGTCTATATGGAGGATTACAACGTAACAATGGCGGAGCATTTGATGCCCGCCGCCGATATCAGCGAGCAAATTTCCCTAGCGGGCACAGAGGCGAGCGGCACGGGCAACATGAAACTGATGCTAAACGGCGCGCTGACGCTCGGCACGCTTGATGGAGCGAATGTAGAGATCCGTGAAGCGGTTGGTGATGAGAACATGTTCCTTTTCGGCATGACCACGCCGGAAGTGAACGACCTGAAACGCAAAGGGTATGACCCCAACAATTATTATCTAAATAACAGTGAATTGCGCCGCGCGATTGACGCGATGAAACTTGGCATCAATGGTGTGTCTTTCCCGGAAATTGCCTCTTCCCTGCAAAACAGCGATCCCTATATGGTGATGGCGGATTTCGATGATTATCGCCGCGCCCAGCAGCGGGTGGCCCAGACTTGGGCGGATCGTGAGCAGTGGAACCGTATGTCCCTGATGAATACGAGCGGGGCGGGGCGTTTTGCGGCTGATCGTGCGATCGAAGAATATGCAAAGGATATTTGGCACACAGGAAGAGCGACGAAATAAGAGATTCCCCTAAACGGGCAAAGATGTGTTTTTTGATGTCTATTCAGAAAGGGCAGATGCAAAATGTTTTTCATTTTGCATCTGCCCTTTTGCAAACCTTATTAAACGATCTTGTGCTTCTATTTTCTGAGGTAACAGCTTTTCCGGGCCGGCCTCCATCAACGCATTTGGTTGATATACTCTAAAAATGATGGACCATCCGCTCTTCTTTTACTGTGAAAAGCGAATTTAACGGAGGATGCATAGGTTAAAATTATTTGCTGATTGTGCCGTGAGTTATTTTAGTTTTACATATTTTGCGCTTACAAAGCCCTTTACGCCGTTGGAAAGCTGCACCTGATACCAGCCGTTTTGTGCGCTGCCAATCACGGTAAAGGATTGCCCACGGCTGAGCGTGGTGAGAACGGCGGCAGAGGTGGATGCGGATTTGCGGACATTGACGTTAGAGCCGGTGGAGTAGCCGGTGCGGGTTGTGGGAGCCGGAGCAGCAGGCTTCGTGAAGGAAACATACTGGGCGCTTACAAAGCCCTTTACGCCGTTGGAAAGCTGCACTTGATACCAGCCGTTTTGCGCATTTCCAATCACGGTAAAGGATTGCCCACGGCTGAGCGTGGCGAGAACGGCGGCAGAGGTAGATGCAGATTGGCGAACATTGACGTTGGAGCCGGTGGAATAGCCGGTGCGAGTCGACTCAGGCTGATCCTCTGCCCCATCAATGCGTACATATTCTGAGCTGACATATCCCGTTTTGCCATCCCCAAGGCTTACATGATACCATCCATCCAGAATGCCAATAATTTTTACGACATCCCCTTGGCTGAAAAAGGCGATTGTTTCACTTTGCAGAGAGGGCTCCTGACGAATCCGAAGGGATGAAGCGGTAACTCTGCCATAGTGAAGTATTTCATCCTCTGCGTCCCCATCCGGATGGGTTAGCCAGGAGGTAAGGTTCTGTAGAATGTGCTCGGAAGCTTGTGATAGGGACCATGAACCCAGACCCTTTAGATTATATTGATGGATTAGCTTAATTTTGCTGCGCAGGGAACGCTCGTCCTCAAACCATACGGTGTATCGACCGGGCGCAAGCGCTGTACCGTTCACAATATATTCTTTATCGCCCTGCTTTACAGTGAATTCTGCTTTTGGAGACTGGTACGTCTCATCATAAGTGATGGTCGCATTATAGTCGGGAAGCATCCGGCTTAATACATCCAAACTGATTCCATGCCCTTTGAGATTACCATCAGAGCTCCAAATTCTCCCATAAAATGGAACTCCTAATACGATCTTTTCAGCGGGGACATAACGCCGCGCATATTGAATGGAGCGCTCTACAAAATTATAACTAGCGACAGGCCCCTCTGAGCTGCCATTCCAACTTTCATCATAGGCCATAATCATCAAATAATCGGCGTATTCTGCCAAGCTTTTATAATCGTAAGAGCCGTGCCACCCGGTTGTCCACCCCTTGGGATTACGGCCACAGCTACAGATACCTCCTTTTCTCTGGGGATTCTTTGCCGAAGCGCAGCTACAAGGCGCGTATAAGCGTCTTTTTCTGTTTCGGTAACATTTTCAATATCCACATTTACGCCATCCAGCTGGTATTGTTCAACGTAATCTGCAATTTGCCGCGCCAACCCCTCCGGATCCCGCAGGGCAAGCTGGCCTGCTCTGCGATCCCAATGATTGCTCAGCATGGGCACCACTTTAATGTTCATACTGTGCATAGCACGGATTAATTCTGTGCTGATTGGGCCGAGTGCCAATTTCCCGTTTGCGTCAATATCGAAATAGGCTGGAGTAACGGTTTGAAAGGAGCCGACCGTTTTGACCAAATTAATTTGTTGCGCAATACTGCCCCCGTAAAGGTATGTCATATGAAATGGGAGCTCGGCCTGCACACTGTTTGATGCGCTCAACAGGCTTTCCAGCCGGATGGTATCAGTCAATTCTGATCGCATTTCCTCCAGATTGGCTGCAAAAACACTGTATGGGATGGAAGCAATTAAAATTCCGGATAGAATAATTTTTACAGTTTTGATTTGGAATTTCTTTGTTTGTGATAGAACGGATTGGAGGGATCGTTGCACGCATTCTTTTCGTTCTGCTGAAAATAAATCCGATCCGAATTCTACATTTTCAGGCAGAATGGTGATGATAAGGTCATAATCGTTATCTTGATGCCTCTGTATTGAATATTGCCACATTGTATTACCCGCCTTTATTGAGTTTTTATTAGTATATCCATATCAAAAAGAATCCGGCTGGAATGATACGGAAATAAATGTCTAAAACGGGATGATATGGATTAAGTTTGCCCCTATGCCGTCATAAAAAATAGCCGGTAAGCGTTGTATCTCTGTGATCCCTTAATGAAGGCAGGCCCTGTTTTGCTATTCGCTGCGCTTCGTAATAAAAACACAACCGGTAGCTGGTTGACCTTGTAAGCGACGTATATCCCTTTGATTTTTATGATTGTGACAAGCGTTGCTCTATGGATTGGCTCACTTTATAATAGAAACAAAGCACCGGGTTGATTTTCAACCCGGTGCTTTTAGATTGCCTTTCTTTCAGACGAAACCCGCCCCTTATAACACAGCGGCGAGCTGATCAAGCTCCTGATCGATAAAGGCATTTTTTTTCAATCGGGGCTGGCGGACTTTGCCTTCCTTTAGCACAGCATAGGGTTCGCGCATCGCTTCCAGTTGCTCCAGTGGATTGGCGCTGAGGATGAGCAGATCCGCATATTTGCCGCTTTCTACCGAACCGGTGATATCCGCAATGCCTAGAATTTCCGCGTTGGAAAGCGTCGCAGTGTAGATCGCGTAATTGGGAGAAACATGCATCATCCTCTGAAAATACCAAACCTCGCGCCACATATTGTATTGTGTGACGAAAGGGCAGGAAGCATCGGTGCCCATGCCGAGGTGAATCCCCGCCTCCATGGCGGTGCGTACCCCTTCACGCATTCCATCCAACACTACCTCGCTGTTGTAAACGCAGAGCTCATTGAGCTTCGTCACCTCAGGGGAGAGGCGGGCGAGCGGCAGGGCAGGCGAGAAGGTCATGATAATGCCGCCATCCCGCTCTAGCAAGATTTTTTGCAGGGCTTCGTCAAATCCAGCGCTGTGCTCCACCGTATCCACGCCGCCTTCAATGGCAACGCGCATTCCGTCCGGGCTTTCCGTATGCGATGCAACCTTCATGCCAAGCTCATGCGCACGGTCGCATACGGCACGTGTCTGCTCCAAATTCATCTTCAACTCGCCTGGGGAGCCCTTTTTCTTCGCATCCATCACGCCGCCAGTGACACAGATTTTGATGAAATCGGCCCCCGCCGCATGGTGCGCATCAACCAGCGCCCGCAGCTCCGCCGGATCGGAGGCGGTTTCAGCAAACGTGCCGTCGCCATGCCCGCCAGGCACAGTGATGGCTGTGCCGGAGCAATACATCCGCGGCCCGATCTTCTGACCAGCGCGCACAGCGTCGCGGATGCGCAGGTCAGAGCCGCAGAAATCGCCCACCGCGCGCAGCGTTGTGACGCCGGAATCCAGCTCAGCGAGCACGTGGGAGGCAACCATGGCATCCAGCACCTTGTGGCCGAGCTGGGTATGTACAAATTTCAGCACCGCTTTTTGCGAGCCGCCGCCCCCTAGCACTTTGCTGGGCATTCCGGTGCCGAAAAGATGTGCGTGCATGTTAATAAGCCCCGGCATGATGTATTTTCCGGTGCAATCCATTATTTCTGCACCGGTGCGGTCGATATTGCCGATGGCGGCGATTTTGCCGTCCTCAATCAACAAATCTGCCTTTTGGGCTTGGCAGTCCGGTTTTCCGCTGATGATGAACCCGCCTATGAGCGCTCTTTTCAATGGTAGCTCCTTCTTTCTGAATCAATTAGATGAAAATAGATGGAAAGGCCGCCTTCCGTTGCTCTGAATCCCGAAGGGAGCCTGGACAAGCTTGTGCGTTGGGCACGAACCGTTGTCATTCTTATTACAGCATAGTTTACAGAAATTTTCAACTGCTGAGCGCGTGAAAACAAAAAATAGCAGAAAAAGTGAAACAGACTGGTGCGAAGCTTACACCACGTTTCCATTGTGGATCTATGAGCGATAGGCCTTCATAGCAACATAAGCCAAGTACAACAATAAAAAAGCCTTAAACCTCTTTTAATCAACAGGTTTAAAGCTTTTCGGCAATGGAAAGGTGAAAGGATCGGCGCCGCTCGTCTGAGCAAAAAAACTGCGGTGCGCAAATCACGCACCGCAGGTGTGGAGCGGGAAACGGGATTCGAACCCGTTTGAAGCGTTTTTCTATGTTATGAGATATTACCAAAAACAACGTAGTATCAACGTTTTCTGTGCTTTGCGTTTTCAGATGTTCCATCATATTTCAGCATGTTTTCAGATAAATAAACACCAAATAAGCACCAGATTTCATCTATGCTTTTTTCTTTCCGAGGTCAAGTGAGGCGGCGATTGCTTCACTCGCTTTTGCCTGCGCCTGAGCGAATGCATGAGCGTAAATATTCAGTGTCGTTGATGCCTGAGAGTGACCAAGTGCAGCCGATACCGTTCGGACATCAGTGCCGCTGTTGATCAGCAGGGTAGCGTTGAGATGACGGAAGCTGTGGATATTGACATAGCGCAAATTATTTCTCTCGCAAAACTTCCGCAACCAATTGATCGCCGTTGTGTGGCCCATATGAACTGCTCAATTCCGTATATGCAACCAATGGATACTTTAAATTATGGGATAACGACGATTGTCTCCTGATGTCTGAGGGTGTCGGTGATGGTTGTTCCCCCAAACTTGTAGACGAGGTATTACAAGGGTGTCTGCGGCGTTCCCTGTTCGATCAGGGAGTGTATCAGATGTTCAGCGTATTGACTTCGCCGGGTATCCAGCGGCGGTTCCTCCGGATTGTGGGGAACAGCCGCCCTGACATACGTATTTTCAAAGAATACTGGCTGCTGGATACGGGCAACAAAAAAGACGTACCAGCCAGTGTTCTTGGAAAGCTGACCTTTGAAAGCATTTCCCGTAAGGAAAACTCAGTTAAAAGTAAGGATAACCCCCTTAAAAGTACCGGAAATCAGGAAGGTAAAGGAAAGAAAAGTAAAGAAGAGAGATATATATGCGCGCGCGAGGGAATCGGGAATCTGAAACAGGTCTCTGCCTACTTCGAGGGAGCCTTCGGGCGGCTTATCGGCGGGAAGGACCGGGACATCATCGTCCGGATCGCCGGGGAGTATGACCCCGACCTGTCGTTGTGCGCGATCCGGCTGGCAAAAGAGCGCAATGCAAACAGCGCAGCCTATGTGCTCTCGATCCTGGAACGTTGGAAGGCGCAGGGCCTCACCCATATTGACCAGGTGAAAAAGCAAAATCAGAACGCAGTCACAAAAAAATCAGCGCCGCCAGACTATACCGATCCGGCGCTGTATCAGGAGGAAGGTGATCTGGATGCCGTCTTCGGAAGATATCCAAAAAACAAAGGATGAATACGAGCTGCCGCCCTTGGAGCAAACCGGCACATGCCCCTATTGCGGTGCACCCATCCTGGGCCGGAAGATGTTTGGCGGCTGGATCAACCGGGAATGCGAATGCCAGCGGAAGGCCCGCGAGGAAGAGGAGCGTCAGGAGGCCGAGCGTGATTGCTGGCTGATGATCGAGCGGAACAAGCGAGAAAGTGGGATCCCGCCCCGGCAGCGAGAGTGCACGCTTGCATCCTTCGAAGAACGGGAAGGCACGGGCAAGGCCTTGCAGGCTGCCAGGCGGTACATAGAGGTATTCGCGGAGATGTCCTCTCGCGGGGAGGGCCTGCTCTTTGCCGGGCCGACCGGCTGTGGGAAAACACATCTTGCCGCGGCGATTGGGAACGCGCTGCTGGAGGATGGGCGCCGCGTCGTGTTTAAGCGAGTGACGGACCTGTATTACGAACTGCGCGGATCCTTCGACGGAGGAAACAGTGAGACTGATATTATTACCCCATGCCGGCAGGCTGACCTGCTAATCCTTGATGATCTGGAGGCCGATGCACCGACGCCTTGGACGCGCAGCGTCCTGCAATCCCTGGTGGATTACCGCGTCAACTACTATCGCCCGATGGTGGTCACAACCAATCTGCGGGACGAGGCGGCTCTACGGGGAGCAGTTGACAGCCGGACGGTGGACCGTTTGTAGGGTTGCTGCCATCGGTTTGTAATGGCGCCGTCATACAGGAGGATCCGGCATGATGATTAGGTTTGTAATCCCCGGGGAGCCGCAGGGTAAGGGCCGGCCAAAATTCAGCCGGCAGGGAAACTTTGTGAAAACCTACACGCCTGCGAAGACGGAAAACTATGAGGCGCATATCAAGGCGTGTTTCATGGCTTCCGGCGCTGGCATGATCCCGCAAGGTGTTGAGATCGGCATGGAGATCACAGCGTTTTACAGTATCCCGAAGTCCACCAGCAAAAAGCGAGCGGCCCTGATGCGAGAAGGGGTAATCCGGCCGGCCAAGAAGCCGGATTTCGACAACGTAGCGAAGGTGATCTGCGACGCGCTGAACAAGATCGCGTATTACGACGACGCGCAGATTGTGGAAGCTGCGTTCGCGAAGTTTTACGCGGACGAGCCCAGGGTTGTGGTTAGGCTGTGGAGTTATTGAATAATTGTGAAAAAAGCGAATCGAAAAGTGTTTGGTTCGTAGATAAACACTCGAGTTACGAAATCTTAATCAAAGGACCGAGGAACGGAGGCAATCCGGCATCCGGAGAAGTGCCCGGAGTGCGGGCAGAGGATCGTTTATCCGGAAAAATGAAAGGAGATCAACAACGATGAATGTCATAGAAAGAAAATATTATACCTGTGAGAAATGCGGGAGGATGTCCCAAAACGAAGAAAAAATCAAAGAATGCGAAGCGTCACATTTGATGGTCAAGGAAGATGGCACAATTGAAGCCATGTATCGAAAAGGGGCAACATGCCCGGAAATCTTAAAGATTGAGATGGCAGATGGGTCGTTTGCGACATATCAGTTTGTCAGGCGCGAAGAAGCGAAGGAGTGACCACCATGTTCGACATCGACCCCGGCAAGCTCCGTGCCGTCCAACGCCTGTGCAGCCTTAAACCGCCGGCAGATAAGCCGCAATGCCCGGATGAACGGTGTGTATGGCTGCTGGATGGCGGGCTGTGTCCGTTTAAACGTTGTGTGAGGAGGGATGGGTTTGACCGTCCGGGAAATGTCCCAACTGTATTACCTGAATCGGGAGATTGTGCAGTTGGAGCGGCAACTTGAAGAGCTGGAATGCCTGGCCGAGAGCACCGCACAGGTAATAACTGGCATGCCCCACGGGGGCGGCACGTCGGACAAGGTTGGCCGCTATGCCGTGCGGATCGCCGACTTGCGGTCAATGATCGACGACCGCAAGGCTCGGTGTTGGGATGAGCTGCGCCGGCTGAACGCGTACATAGATGGCGTGGAGGACAGCTTGACAAGGCAGATATTGACCCTGCGGTATGTCAATGGGCTGAGCTGGCAGCAGGTTGCGAATAGTGTGGGCGGAGCCAATACCGAGTACAGCGTTAAGCATATTTGCTACCGATATCTTGCGAAGAACTGAAACTTGGCTCAAATGGCACGCCACGCTGTGATATCATACAGTTGATGAGATGTGCTTAAATCTCATTCATTCTTTTTCTTCCTTTCTTCCCGCCTCCCCGGGGCGGTAATACCGGGGACTATCGTGGGGCAACAGGTCGAGACCGGCGGAGGCCAATATTCCGGCAATTTAAACCAACACCAGCGGACTTTGCCTTTCTCAGGTGGTTCGCTATTTTTATGAGTTTTAAATGAGGTGGTGAGGACAGTGTCCGAACAGCTTACGCCACGGCAGGAACTTTTTTGCAGGGAATATATCATCGACTACAACGGGAAGCAGGCCGCTGCCCGCGCCGGCTACTCAGAGAAATCAGCGGAAACACAGGCGGCAAGGCTGCTAAGGAATGACAAGGTTCTTTCGCGCGTGCGGGAATTGCAGGCGGAGCAGGTCAAAAGGCTATCGATCTCCGCCGACTGGGTGATCCTCAAGTTAAAAGAAACGCTCGATCAGAGCATGGCCGCTGTCCCAGTGATGGTCTGGGACCCGGAACTAAAGTGCAAAGTGGAATCTGGGGAATATGTGTTCGACAGTAAAGGCGCAGAGAGGGCCTTGGAGTTGATTGGTAAGCACATTGGAATGTTTACGGATAAACTCTCAGTTTCTCACGATACGCCCGTCATCATCGATAACATAGGTGACCACGGTGGCTGAGATTAAACTTAACCAGGTGATTGCACCCGCGTTTTACGCGCTTCATCGGGATATCAAAGCAGACGGTCATACGCACTACGTCCTCAAGGGCGGGCGCGGAAGCACAAAGAGTTCCTTCACATCGATTGAAATTATTCTGGGGATCATGCAGCACCCCGATGCACACGCAGTTATCCTGCGCAAGGTCGGGAACACGCTGCATGATTCTGTTTTTGCGCAGATGCTCTGGGCCGTATCGGCTTTGGGCGCGCAGGAATATTTCCGACCAAATCAAAGCCCCCTGCGGCTAACATACACGCCCACTGGGCAGACGGTCCTGTTCCGCGGTGCCGACGAGCCCATGAAACTCAAATCCATCAAGCCGCCCTTCGGATATTTCCGCTACATTTGGTATGAGGAATGGAATCAGTTCGGAGGAATGCGGGAGACACGCAGCATCAACCAGTCTCTTATGCGCGGCGGGCAACGCTTTACGGTCTTTTATACATACAACCCGCCAGAATCCGTCCGGGATTGGGTCAACGAGGAAGTCCGTGCCAACCGGCCGGACCGTCTGGTCCACCACTCCACATACGAGGGCATTCCAGCCAGCTGGCTGGGCGAACAGTTTTTAATCGAGGCCCGCCATCTCCAGAAAACGCAGCCAGAACGCTACCGGCACGAATACCTTGGCGAAGTCACCGGTACCGGAGGCGAAGTGTTTAAAAACGTCACGCTGCGCAGAATCACCGACGATGCAATCAAACGATTCGACCGGATCCGTCGCGGCCTCGACTGGGGCTATGCGGTGGACCCGCTGGCATATATCGTTTGCCACTACGATAAGACCCGGCGGCGGCTGTACATCTTTAACGAACTGTACAAGGCTGAGATGAGCAACCGGGCAGCTGCCAAACTGATCCGGGCGGAGAATACGAGCAATCAGGAGATCGTCGCGGATAGCGCAGAGCCGAAGAGCATCGCGGAAATGTACGAATACGGCTTGCGCGTGATCGGCGCCCGCAAGGGGCCGGACAGCGTGAAACACGGAGTTGACTGGCTGCGGGACCTTGAAGAAATTATCATTGACGACCAGCGCTGCCCGAATGCGGCGCGGGAATTCCTCGGCTATGAACTCGACCGGGATAAAGACGGCAACTTCAAAGCCGCGTATCCAGACCGGGATAATCACACCATCGACGCCGTCCGTTATGCGACGCAGGATGACCAGATCAACGTACAAGTGAGGTAAAGCCATGTATATCACCAATATGGAGCTTATCAAACAGAAGCTGGCCGCTGAGGGCAGGTTGAGCACAAGCGACATCATCAAGCAGATCCTCAAGGACGAGGATGCGAACCCCGCCAAGCAATACATGGCCGTCGGCATACGGTATTATGATGGCGCCCATGATATCCTGCAGCACGATTTTCGGCAGTCGTGGATTTATGACGAGGTCGAGACAGCAGCAGGGATTGACCGCTCGGGACACCTCATCACGAACGAGAACAATTCCAACCACCATAATGTCCACAACATCTATCAGCAGCAGGTGGATCAGAAAACTGCATACATCGTCGGGAAGCCGCCCAGCGTCACGGTGGAGGGCGCGGAAGATCATTCAGAGTTGAAGTCCTTTGAGGACGCAGTCACCGCCGTTACGTCGGATGAGGAGTTTGCGGATACGCTCAATGATTACGTTACCGGTGCGAGTAACAAGGGTGTAGAGTGGCTACACGTTTATTACGATAAGGCGGGCATGCTGCAATATGTCGTCACACCTGCGGAAGAGGTCATTCCCTTCTATGATTCGGTCTACCAAAAAGAGCTTGTTGAGCTCATCCGCTACTACTCGGTCGCAGTAGTGGCCGATGGCAAGGAAACGCTGCGCAAGAAAATCGAGTGGTGGACAAAGGAAAACGTCACCTACTATGAAGAATCGGAATCCGGCGACTACATTCTTGATCAGGCCCGTAGCCCAAACCCCGCCGCGCATTGGTATAAAATCACGTCGAAGGACGGCCTTGTCACCCGTCGGGAGCCGCATGGCTGGGGGCGGGTGCCGTTTATCCCGCTGTATAACAACGGGCGGCATACGAGCGACTTGACGCGGATCAAGGGCTTGCAGGATGCATACAACCTCATATCCTCCGCCAGTACAAACAACCAAATTGATTTGGTTGAGCTCTACTGGATCGTGCAGGGCTACGGCGGAGAGACCGCGAAGGCCATCCAGCGCAAGCTGCAAATGAACAAGGCGGTCAGCATCTCCGACCCGCAGGGCAAGGTCAGCGCCGAACAGATCACGCTGGGCGTGCAGGATCGCCTTGCCTGGCTTGATATGCTGCGCAGCGACATGTACAGCCTCGGTATGGCGATTGATACGACCGCCGATAAATTTGCGACGGCGCCCTCCGGCGTGGCGCTCAAATTCCTTTACACGCCGCTCGACCAGAAGGCGAATATGCTAGTCGTGAAGCTCAGGCGGGCGCTGAAAGAATTCATGTGGTTTGTCGCGCAGGATATCAACCTGAAGCAAGGCACAGACTACGATAGTTCTCTCATTCGCGTGGACGTGAACAAGACGGTCATTACGAACGACGCGGAGACTGTAACGATGATCCAGCAGTCGCAGGGGATTGTTCCGGATACAATCCTGCTGGCAAAGCATCCGTTTGTTGATGATGTCAATCAGGCCTTAAAAGACCTCGAAAAGCAGCGGGAGGAAGCAGCAAAACGCTTTTTGGACGGCGACGTCCCGCCGGGAGAGGGTGAAGATGAATGAAGCCTTCGGATTATTGGGAAAAACGGGCGCTGGCACGAGAAGCGCAGGCCCGAAGAATTGCAAACCGGGAGATTGTGAAAGACATTCTTCCCGCCTATGACCGAGCGGCCCGGCAGATTACGGAGGATGTCAAGCGGATTTTTGCCCGATACGCAAAGGACGGCGAATTGACGGAGGCAGAGGCCCGGAAGCTGCTCAACGTCCGGGAAACCGAAGAAGTGCTGAACAAGCTCCGTGACGACCTGAAGGAGATCAAGGACCCACAGCTCCGGCGCAAAGCACTTAACCGGCTGAATGCCCCGGCCTACGCCGCGCGGATCAGCCGGCTGGAGGCGCTACGGGAGCAAATTTATGCGGAAATGGCAAAGGTGTCTGACAAGGAAATTGAAACGACTGGCAAGGTCATATCCAAATCTTACGAGCACACCTATTACCGTTCTATCTTTGATACGCAGGTCGGCACGGGATTTGCTTTTTCCTTCACACAGCTGCCGCAGCAGGCGATTCAAACAGTACTGGGCGAGGCGTGGAGCGGGGCCCACTATAGCCGGAGGGTATGGCGCAATACGCAAATGCTGGCCCAGGAAGCCGAGAAGGTTATTACGTCAGGTATCATCTCCGGGGCAAGCGTCCCGCGCATGGCGAAGCAGATTGAAGATGTGATGCAGACCGGGAAGTATGCGACGACGAGGCTTGTCCGCACGGAGGCCAGTCGGGCGTATAACGCGGCAGAGCTTGATAGCTGCAAAGAACTTGGGATCGAAAAGTATGTTTATCTTGCCGCACTGGACAAAAAGACGTGCGTCGTTTGCGGTCGGCTAGATCACAAAACCTTTCCGATCGAAGAGGCAAAGGAGGGCGTTAATCTCCCGCCGATGCATCCAAACGATCGTTGCAGCATAGCGGCCCATTTTGACAATAAAAACATGGAAGGATTAAAGCGGCGCGCAAAGGACCCCGTTACAAACAAACCGATCATGGTTCCCCGGAGCATGGATTATATCCACTGGAAAGAGCAATACGTCAGCGGGAAATCTGATGCAGAACTGGCAGTCAAAATGTATCAAAACACACCGGCCGACCGTCAGCAGCTTGCACGGTATCGTGCCCGTCTTGGGAAAAAGGCCCAAAATCCCTTGAGGCTTTTCAGAAGATCAAGTATACTGAAAGCGACGAATGGAAAGCCCTGCAAAAGGATTACCGAGACCAACCAACGCGGGATAAGATTCGATCCGGTGATATATCAAGAACGATCAATGCGCAAAAGCAGGCGCGCCACCTTCAAGGGGACGGGTATATTGCAGGACGCAGCTATCTGACCGTCGAGAAGGCGGAACTACAGGCGTTGGTTGACCAATACGCCGGAACTGGGGAACTGATCCGGCGCGGCGGCGGACTGCAAGAGATCATCCATACGAACCATACGATCGGATACGCGATTGATCCAGTGACCGGAAACGCGTCCGAAACAGCAGATGTAAAAATTCATTACTCAAAGACCGGGACACATATGGTCCCATACAAGGAGCAAAAACATGAATCTGATTGACAGGTTGAAAGAAATATCACAAACGCATGGGCTCGGCGAAAGCACCGTTTTGCAGGTGCGCCTTACGGGCGGCAAGCAAATCAGGGGCAGGTATCGCGCCTGTGTAGCTGCGCAGGACAACGACCCGGAATTTGCCCAGCTGGACCTGTACGACCTCGAAAGTGGGGATTTGGTGGGCTTACTCGAAACCGAAATCGACAGGGTCATAGTGATAACACAAGACGAGGAGTGATTGACATGTCCGATCAGGAAATGGAAGCGATGAAAGCTTTAGATGAAGCTGCAGAGAAGGCTGGCGGATATCTTTCGCCGTTCTTTGATTCAAAAACACACTACGATTACCGGAAGATCCTCGCCTACTGCCGTGAAAAGGGCATCGAGCCGCTTGATCTGACGATCCGGGAACTTCATCAATTTATCATCGGGCAATAAGCGAAGAGAGACTTGCGGGTGCAGGCCTCTCTTTCTTTATGCCGTTTTTGAGGTGATCATTTGAAATGCCCATATAACCGAAAATCCGAGACGCATTATCAGCGCTGGGCGCAGAAGTACGATGAGGGTTCACAGTCTCCCGAAGGGGGGAGCCAAATAGATCAGTATATTTTTGAATTGGAGGATTGTTTGAAACAGGAGTGCGGCGCTTGGCAAAATGGCCGGTGCTGCTATGCGTCTGTTAATCTCCAAAACACTTAAAATTATGAATCTCGCTAACAGGGGCGACGCAGCTTTTGCGCCGTCCTTTTGTTATACAAAAATCCGCTGACCGCGGGCGTAAACGGCGGAGCGGTACGGGACGCGACCCCGTAAAAAGCGTAGCCGCAGGAGGCATGCATGGAAAGAAAATTTTTGGAATCCCTTGGAATCGAAAAAGAGGCCATTGATAAAATCATGGCGGAAAACGGCAAAGACATTGAGGCGCAAAAAGCCCTCACCGCCGCTGAAACGCAAAAAGTGACGGCGGCAAACAACACCATCAAGCAGCTGCAGGACGCCGTCAAGAAATTCGACGGTGTTGACGTTGAAAAGCTCAAAGGTGATCTTGCCGCGCTCCAGCAGAAGTACAACGCCGACACCGCGAAGCTACGGCTAGACAATGCGCTGGATGTTGCTATCATCGGCGCGAAGGGCCGTAGCACAAAGGCAGTCAAGGCCTTTTTGGACTACGGCAAGCTGAAGCTGAAGGACGACGGCACGATTGACGGGCTGGATCTCGAAGCTTTGAAAAAGAGTGAGCCGTATCTTTTCGAGGCCGTCAAAACCAACATTATAGGGGGCGGAGATCCAGGCGGCGGAAACGAGCCGCCGGAGGAGGGAGAACCGCCCAAGGATTACGCCGGTTACAAAAAATGGCGTGAGAAACATCAGTAAAGGAGTATGATTTATGCCCAACACATTTTTGACCCCTGACATCATTGCGAACGAAGCACTAATGGTGCTGGAAAACAGTATGGTTATGTCAGGGCTTGTCCACCGGGACTACTCGAAAGAGTTTGTCAAGGTGGGCGACACCATCACCATCCGCAAGCCCGCGAAGTTTATTGCCAAAAACTTCACTGGCCACGTGTCAGCACAGGACGCGACGGAGGGTAGCACGGAAGTCAAGCTCGACCGTTTTCGCGATGTGACGGTCAATGTAACATCCCGGGAACTGACCCTTAATATCCAGGATTTCTCCAGCCAGGTGGTAACCCCGGCAATGCAAGCAATCGCGCAGGCAGTGGACAGCGACCTGCTGGCCGTCGGCGTCGCGAAGGCTGGGAAGACAATCACGGGAACATCGAGCCCAACAAATTTGAAGGATATCGGCGATATCGGGAAAGCACTTGATCTGGTCGCCGCACCTATCCCAAATCGCAGGCTGGTGCTGCACCCCACGCACAAATACCGGTATGCGCTGACGGACAACATGTCCAAGGTGTCCTATGCAGGCGACAGTCAGGCACTACGCGAGGCGGAGTTGGGGCGTATCTACACAATGGATACCTACATGTCCCAGAACGCACCGGATACGTTGGCTGATGCCGCTGGCACCGCGACCGAGTACAAAGTCACGGCCACCGCAGGCGAAAGCAAAGTGGCGTTGTCTGACGTTAAAGTGGCTACCGCTACCGTGAAAAAGGGCGATGGCTTTATCGTTGATGGATACATGTATCGTTTCGCTGCCGATGCGACTGCGGTCTCCGGCGCAGTTGCCGAGGTTGCGATTGATCAGCCGGTTCACAAAACACTTTCGGCGGAGGCCGCGCTGCTCATCAACAAAACCAACTCCCTTGGTTTCCATCGCAACGGCCTGGCGCTGGTTACGCGACAGCTGGAGCTTCCGATGGGCGCTTCCAAGGCGGCAATCGCATCCGCAAACGGGCTGGCCGTGCGTGTCGTGTTTGGTTATGACATGGACACCAAAACCGACACAGTATCCTTCGATATCATCTATGGCATCAAGGAGCTAGATACGCAGTTGCTCGTGAAGCTGGTGGGGTAATGGACGAACTGCATGAGCGCATGCTGGAGGATTTATATGCCCTGATTGGATTCGAAAACGCTGGAAGGGAGGAGCTTTGCTTTTTCCTGCGATCTGCCGAGGAAAAGGCGCTCCGATTCACCCGGCAGCGGGAATTGATCGGCGGCATGCCCACCATCGTTGTGGAAATTGCTGCCGACCGGTTCCGCCGGCAAGGTGTGGGAACGGCAGAGACTGCCCAGCGCGTGGCGAGTTTGACTGACAACGGCCAATCTGTGAGCTTCCAGGCATATGCGGCGGAGGCCGTGCCATCCTCCGGTTTAACGGAGAGCGAAATGCAGGCGCTGTGCGCCTACAGAAAGCTGTGGTAGCATGAAAATCCCCGACAAGTTCAAAGACATACAGGCAAGAGTGTTCCAGGATAAAACCGTCGAACACTTCTTGCCCATTTCTTCGTCCGGCTCGCTTGGAACGCCCACATCCCAGCCGGCCGATGCACCCTCTGGAAGATACCAGGTCAACTTTATGCTTGTAACAGACGACCTGAAAGCTCAGGAGTGGGGCCTCAGCATCAACCGGGATGCAGTGATGACGGCATCCTTCCCGCCGTCGGTCGAGGAAGGGCATTTTATCAGATACAATGGGCAGTTTTACCGCGTTACCGGCGTGCAGCCGTTCGACGCATACACCCGATATCTGCTAAAGGCGGTGGATATATGAGCGTGGAAATTAAGGGCCTTGACAGCCTGCGTAGGAAATTACAATCGCTGGGCGGTGAGCTGGAGCAGGCGACGGAAAAAGGCGTGGAGAAGGCCACGAAGACCGTGCAGACGGCCGCAAAGCTGCTCTGCCCGGTTGACACTGGTTATCTGCGCGAGAGCATCCAGACAAATTTTGCGTGGCAGCCCTCAGGTGAATACGTCGGTACAGTCGGAACGATCGTGGAATACGCCCCGTATGTCGAATTCGGCACAGGGCAGATGGGCGCTGCGTCCCCGTCCCCACCGAAGGCACCCCTTAGTTTGGGTTATCGTGAGGACTGGAAAGGCCAGTTTGCGCAGCCATACCTGTATCCAGCACTGATCAATAATCGCGACCGCATCGTAAAACATCTGGAGATTGAACTCCGCAAAGGCATCCGGGAGGCAATGAAATGATTGACATGGAACAAACCGTATACGATATCTTGACCACCACCCTGACCGGAATGAAATGGTCCGTGGGCTTCCCGCAGGATTTTCGCGTGCTGGACGACGGTCTGGGCAGCATCAAGCAAATGGATAACTCTGTGCGCACGTCGACCTCCTCCGGCATTGACCGCATCTCCAACGTGGCTGTGCAGGTACAGGTCTGGGCCCCTACACCAGAGCGGCGCAACGAGCTTGACCGGGCGATCGATGCGGCGCTCACTGCCCTTGGCTTACCCCGCAGCACTTTAAACCACCTGGAGGAGATATTGCCGGGCGCAATCCCCGCATACCGTTCCGTTCTGCTGTACAGCGGTGCGTATGACAATGTGACAAAACAATTTTACATCAAATAAAACAAAAGTCAGGTCCTGCATGGGCCTGAGGATTGAAATTACATCAGATAATTAGATAAGGAGCTGATTTTATGGATGGACTTTCTACCATCGGCACAATTTTTAAAATGGGCGCACAATCTTCATCTCTGACGGAAGTACCCGATCTACAGGACTTCCCCGACCTCATGGGTGCGCCAGATAAGATCGAGACCACGACCATGAAAAATACGTCCCGCACTTATATTCCCGGCCTGAAGGACCCCGGAGATATGGCGTTCAACTTTTTGTATTCCGGCATGGAGGCGAGTTCGAATTACGCCATCCTGAAGACCGCACAGGATTCCGGCGCTACACAGTATTTCCAGCTGGAGTTCCCGGACAAATCCGGCTTTGCGTGGCAGGGTAAAGTGACGCTATCTGTGCCCGGCAAGGGCATCGGTGAAGCGTTGCAGTTCACGGCGAATATCACGCCGACAAGCGAGATAACGGAAATTGAAACCGAATAAGGAGGTCATGAAACATGGCGGCATTCTACATCCTGGCTGTTGACGACCGGGAATATAAACTCAAACTCACCACCGCGTCCAAAATCGAAGCGGAGAAGCGCCTCGGCTTCTCGCTATTGGAGGCTCCAGAGAACATCACACGGGCGGAAACCTTCGCGGTCATCCTCTGGGCGGCCCTCCAGAAATATCACAGGACGATGACCCTGCCGAAGGTCTATGATCTCATCGACGAGATGGAGGACAATGGCTGCACGATCAGCGAGAAGGCCGATCTGCTCTTGGAGGTCATGAAGGTCAGCGGTTTTTTTTCGCAGGAGGATCTGCAAGAGATGGAAAAGAAGCAGGAGACGGAATAACCTACCGAACTGTAACGGAACTGATAGAAACCCTGTATCCGCAAGCGCTGGATGCAGGGCTTTCCCCAGATGATTTTTGGGAGATGAGCATCGGCGAGGTTGAGCAGGTCATAGCCACCCGGCTCAAACACCAGCAGGAGCAGACGAAGTCGCAGGCTACGATGCTTTGGAAGCTCGGCGATCTGATCGCATTTGCTGCACATGATCCGAAGCATTACCCGCCCCTGCACGAGGCATTTCCCGGCCTGTTCCAGCCGCCGCAGGAGCAGCAGACGGACTGGCGCGTGATAAAGGCCCGTATGGCATCCTACGGTGCCGTGAAAAATGCGAAAATGAGGGGTGGTGAAAGCCATTGACCGTAGAAGAATTGCAGGTTGTAATCTCCGTCAAGATGGAAAAGATCGATGCGAAAATTAACAACCTGATCAAGAAGTGTGATAGCCTTGGCGCAAATGCGACGAAGGCTGGAAAGGGCACCGACAAGCTGTCCGACGCCTGCACGAAGCTCAAAGACCGGGCGGAGGCCGGCAGCGCGGGCACACAGAAGCTCTCTGGATCCCTGAAGGCCCTGAAAGCGGGCGCGGCCGTCGCCGCGATCACAGCCGTCACGAAGGCTGTAAAACGGCTGACGGACGCTTACGCGGAAACCCAGGCGGCGCAAGTCGGGCTGGAAAGCATCCTTGCAGCCCAGGGGAAGGACGTATCGCAGGCAAAAGCTTGGTTGCAGGAATACACAAAGGATGGCCTAATCCCCCTGGCGGACGCCTACACGGCCTATAAGAACCTATCCTCCGCCGGGTACGCGGACGACCAGACGCAGAGCGTCCTGCAAAACCTGAAGGATTCGGCGGCGTTCGCCCGGCAAGGGTCCCTGACAATGGGCGAAGCGGTCAAGTCCGCGACGGATGGCATTAAGAGCGAGAACAGTATCCTGGTCGATAATGCTGGCGTTACAAAGAACCTCTCCGTCATCTGGGAAGAATATGCTGCGTCCATTGGGAAGAGCGTGGGGAGCCTCACAGCGGCCGAAAAACGCCTTGCCACGGTAGAAGGTCTCATGCGGGAAACCGCGTTCCAGACCGGCGACGCGGCCCGTTATGCCTCAACTTTCGCCGGCGCGCAGGCGGCGCTGAAAGCGCAGACAAAACAGCTCTCCAGTGCCCTTGGCTCAATTTTCGCCCCGGCGCTGCAGGCGACGTTGCCGTACCTGACCGCACTGGCTGAAAAAATGACCGTGCTTGCCACACGCGCAGGGCAGGTCATGGCCGTGCTGTTCGGGATCAAACCAACGCCCATCAAGCAGCTCTCCGCGAGCACGCAGGCGGCTTCTGCGGGGCTTGAGAAGGCCACAAAGAAGGCAAAAGAACTGAAAGGCCAGCTCCTCGGCATCGACGAACTGAACGTCATCGAGAAGGCCGACACAGGTGATAGCAGCGGCAGCGATACCACCGGGAGCACTGGCGGCATGAGCACAGGTATCCCGATCAATAGTGCTCTGTCCAACGCGGATAATGTGATTGATCCGAGAATTACGGCAAGGGCGGAAGAGATCAGGGAGAAGCTGCGTGAGGTCAAAGACTTGATCCAAACCTATAGCCCGGCCATCAAGGGCGTGGCGGCGGTTGGTGCCGCAGCGTTTGGTGCGGCCAAGATCAGCAAGTGGTTTGGGTTGGCCAAGGCAGCAGTGGGCAAATCGCCTTTACTATCCAAGGGCGTGAAGGCACTTGGAAAATCGTTGCTCTATGCAAAAACCTCGTTTGCCATAACCAGAAATCCCTTAAAGGGGTTGGCGAATGGATTTAGCTCTCTGTGGAGTAGCTTCAAACATTTTATGGGTGGGCTGAATCCTATGGTGAAGATGGGTGTTGGCCTTGCAGCCCTTGGTGGTGAGGTTGTCGTTGTCAAAAACACGGTCGAAGAGTATGCCCTGGGCAACCTGTCACTTAAAGATGCCCTGTTGCAAATCGGTCCTACGGCTGCGGCCGCGGGCGGTGTTATGTACGCGACGTTTGGGCCGTGGGGGCTTGTTGCAACAGCGGTGGCGGGTCTGGCGGCCGGGATCTATGGTGTCATTAAGGCAGACGAACAGCTCCGTGCGGAGGCGTTAAAAAAGGATTTTTACGACGGGGTTGGTACGAGCATATCCGACATTGCCGCGGGGTTTGGGAACATCACACAGGCCGTCATGGACGCTAACCAGCCAATTATTGATAATCAGGCCGTCATCGACAACGCCAAAGAAAGCATCAAAAAAACCACATCTGAGATCGACGGATTGATATCAGGCATGGGCCGTGGCACAATCAGCGTTAGCGAAGCTGTCCCGCAGATACAGCAGGCGTTTGCAAGCTTGGAAGCCAATACAAAAACCGTGCTGGATAAAATCTATGATAACATTACGCTCGCACTGGCGGGGAGCGTCGGTGATTCCCTAGAATCACTGGGTTACTCAATCCCCGAGGTGATGGGATTGGTGGGGAAGATCGCGGATGACAGCAAAGGCAAGCTGGACGACTTGATGAAAAAATCCAGTGAGCTTGTCCAGCAACTCAACAGCACAAAAGGCGACAAAACGGCGTTATATGAACAAATCTTTGACCTCAAAGAAGAAATCAAAAGCCTCACTATCGAATCCGATCCGCGCATTTCGGCATTCAAGTCCGCCATCAGCGGAATCAATTTGGATAATTTGGACTTTAAAAGCCCCGAAAAGTTTGCAGCGGCAATCAAGGATATGGCGGAAAAAACGGAAGGCGCCAAGGCTGCCGTTGAAGAGGCAAACGAAGCACTCATCAAAAATTTTAGCGATCTGAAAGAACGAGCTGAAGATGCCAAGGATATAAAAATGATTGAGGGAATCATCGAAACGATTCAAAAGGATACCATTTCTCAAAAAGATAACCTTGACAAGCAGATGCAAAATGTAGCGAGCAGCATCCAAGGATCGTTCTATAATAAATTCCAAGCATTGGCCGAAAAGGAAACGCCCACCGCCTGGGAGAATTTCCTAGGAGCGTTTACAGGCGTAAGCGTTCGCGGACTGGTAAACGAAAGAGTACTCGACACCTTTTCCGACTTAGACGCATCGTTTAGCGAGGTGTTTGGCAAGTACGGTCAAAACTCTCTGACCGGATATGCAAACGGCCTGCTTGCAGAAGAGCGTGCCACAGAAGAACAAGCAAAGAGCACGGCTGAACACATCGCGGCCGCGTTTAGCTCGCCCATGATGATTCATTCACCCTCTAAATTGTTCGAGAAATACGGCAAATGGAGTTTGGAAGGGTATACAGACGGCATCAAAGACCAAACACGCCCCGCAAAAGACGCTATGCAAAAAGCCGCTGAAAGCATACAAAGCAGTTTCAAGTCTTCTTTTTCGTATGACGCTTTCAAAAACTTAGGCAAGCAGGCGGCGCAAGGCCTCACTGACGCATTCAATAATCTCTCCTTCCCCCATATCAAAACTCCTCATTTTGAGTTGAACTATGACTCATGGGGCTTAGAGGGCGAAGCTTGGCGGCAGATGGGATTACAAGGTCGTCCCTCAGTCGATGTCAAATGGTACGCCAAAGGCGGCGTATTTACCGACAAATCAATCATCGGCGTGGGCGAGTACCCAGGAGCAGCCAGCAATCCGGAGATCGCAACGCCGCAGTCCATCATGCGCGATACGGTTGCTGGTGTGCTCCAGTCCGACCGTAGTAACCAGTACGATGTGATCTATCGCGCGGTTTATGCCGCTCTGACGGCGTTGGGGCCGGATTTGTTTAATCCAGATATCACTGTAGAACTGGATGGTCGTCCTGTGGGGCGCGGGAGCGCAAAGTATGTCAAGCAGGAGCTCGTGCGAGCGGGCGAATGGTAACAAAAAATCCTCCCTGCTGCAATAAGCGGGGAGGAGGCACTTACCTATTATTTTTTTCAGTCCATTCGCTCCATGAAATGTTCTCTATTAATTCGCTTTTCCCCGTCTCAATGTTTTGAGCTCTGCGCATATTCGGAAGTCCATCCCCATAGTAAGCATTTGTCGTACATCTACATCCGGAGTGCATAGGAGGATAATTAACCCCTATTTGCGCTTCGAGTGTGCTAAATACTTTTTTATCCAACTTGCCGCATATTGGGCAAGTTGCTTCATCCAGGTTGGCCATAAAGATGTACGCTTCTGTTCTGCTTTGTTTATATGAGAATAATTCTCGACCGCTACTTATGAGAGAAAACGCGTTACGAAAAAGCTCTGGTAAGGCATCTCTTTCATCATCAGTTGCTGGAATGCGTAAAATTCGTTCCGTTAATGGCCCAAGGCGGGAAGCGCCGCGTCCGATGAAATAAGTGGTGACCAAAATGGCCTTCATCTGATTTTTATATTCAGACAACTCCGGCGGAAGTTCAAGGTCTGAATTCATAAAACAATATATCCCAAACGCTTCTGCTTCGTTTAATTCAGTGTAATTCCCTGATTTCCAATACTCGTCAGAACCGCACGGTACGGGTTGTTCAGACTCATATTTTTCAACGCATTTATACGCATCTCCGATTCTGTTTTGACGGATTAGGTGGTAACATTCGTCCTCAAGGCTTCTGAGCCTAGACTCTACAGCAATCGCATATGCATTTAGTGCCTCTTTTCCTTTCTCAGTAATTATATATACCCTATCGTTTAAAAAAGGGAAATCTTCTAAAAGCTCTTCCTTCCACACGTTATCCTGAATTCTTTCAATCAATTCGTTTTTCTTTCCCGACACTTTCAAATTGAACTTTTTTGATATTTCTTTTAGTTGCGGCATTTTCAGCAAAGAGAGATCATCCGCGAAGGAAACCTCTGTGAGCAGCTCTTCCCTCTTCAATTGAGCAATTACCCCCGGAAGATCGTCAGAGAACCTATTGATGATCCCAGTAAGCGGAGAGCTCGCGCTGCATCCCTTTGCTCTTTTCAAAACCTCCATTTTAACCGCCTCTGGCATAGCTTCTGGAGTTCCGTTGTCTTTTGTTTTTGTTATGATCTCCTGTGTTTCCCAATTCATAATTTTGGGGCCTGAAGGCTGAAAGAAGGAACCAGTTTGGTAGTTTTCACAAACGTCGCACAGACCGTCTGCATTTACCTTTAAAAATAGACCTTTACGGCCACATTTTTTACATTTCAAGACAAAATCCCCCTCTCACATCACAAAATAAATGTAACACAAGAGGGGGATTTTGTAAAGATTTCAACCCACAGGCCCCATGTGGAGCCTGACAATCCAGGACGCTATGTACTGATGGGCAGCTTCATTTCAACCCACAGGCCCCTCGCGGAGCCTGACCCGTCCTCCAGCTGCTTGGTATAGACAACTACCGGATTTCAATCCACGCACCCGCGAGGGGTGCGACAATATCTGCCCGGCCAGCATATGACACCAGCTTTTATTTCAATCCACGCACCCGCGAGGGGTGCGACAGCAAACACAGCCAATCGCTTGCCTGTCTTTACTCCTTTATTACAGCATATTTTACAGGATTTTACAAGTGGTTTGATGGCTTAAAAGCACAAAAAGCGCCTATCTTGGTAGATAGACGCTCTTGTTTTGATTTTTTTCAAATTACAGTCCCGTCTGGAAATTCAAACTCGGCTTTGTAAGTTGCTCCGAGGATCGAGGCAATCTGCTCCAATTCGCTCTTTGCGAATTTATCTGTTTTCATCCGTTGATTAAAGGCGGATGGTGTGGAGCCAATAGAACGCGCCAGTTCTGCTTCACTCATATGCTTATACGCCAAGGCCATACGGATTTTTTGAGCTATAGTCATGTACTTACATTCACCTCCTAGATATATCATACAGTATTTCCTAGATAAAAGCAAGAAGGTTCTAAAAAATAGTTAGAAAAAATTGAAGAAAACCCTTGACAAAATAAAGGAAATCCTATATACTATAGTCACAAGGTCAGGAGAGACACCCGGATAGGCCGAAAGCCTACCGCAAACGGC
>ENA-ORUW01000186-ORUW01000186.1-human-gut-metagenome-genome-assembly--contig:-NODE-186-length-73329-cov-18.077244_pt1 | contig 73329 bp, 61 predicted proteins | sample MGYA00242088_ERZ509227 | MGnify/ENA primary metagenome ERZ509227 (study PRJEB26280, sample SAMEA2338816) | human gut metagenome | biome: human gut; feature: human-associated habitat; material: faeces... | reverse complement strand
AAAAGGGATTCTTGCTGATTATTTAATGCGAAAAGGAAGCGAGGTTGTCAATATGTTATTAGACGAATACGACTATGAGACAGATATCGAAGTGCAAAGAGAAGAGGCAAGAGAAGAGGGAAGAATGCAGGGACGAGAAGAGGAACGAAAAGAATTTCTCCAGAAAATCTGCTTTCTCATTCAGAAAAAACTTGAAAAAGGAAAAACAGTTTCCGAAATTGCAAATGATCTTGAAGATACGGAAGAAAATATTTCTCATTTGATCAAGCAATTTCATCTAAATTAATCTTATATGCTTTTGTATGATTAAAAAGGAAAAAGTCCAAAGTTGCCCAAATCCTATCTACTGCTTACAATCTCATGATGTACCTTTTGGCACTTCCGACGATTTATACTGTAAGCAGCTCTTTGAGGCTAAATTTATAATGACAGCCTTCCCTTTACTATGCTAAAATGTAAAAGATTATGAGAAAAACATATGAGAAATATGAAAATGAGGAGGATTTAAACTTTGGAAAACAAAAAAATTATCCAAGTAGAAGAAAAAGTACCTTTCAAGCTGCTCGTACCGCTAAGCATACAACATATGTTTGCAATGTTCGGTGCGTCCGTACTTGTTCCGTTCGTATTCGGACTGAATCCGGCCATTGTTTTATTTATGAACGGAATCGGAACATTATTGTTCATCCTGATTACAAAAGGAAAAGCGCCTGCATACCTCGGCTCCAGTTTTGCATTTCTTGCACCGGCGGGAATCGTAATCGAAAAATGGGGTTACAGCTATGCACTCGGCGGATTTGTGGCAGTCGGATTCTTAGGATGTGTCCTTGCCTTGATCATTCGCAAATTCGGTTCCAAATGGATCGACGTTGTACTTCCCCCTGCCGCTATGGGACCGGTTGTCGCACTGATCGGACTTGAACTTGCCGGAACAGCCGCTTCCAATGCAGGTCTTACGGCATCTTCCATCGATCCGAAAAATGTGATCGTATTTCTTGTCACACTTTTAACCGCTGTCCTTGGGTCTGTATTGTTCCGCAAATTTTTTGCCGTGATTCCGATCCTGATCGCTATCATTGCCGGATATATCGCGGCTCTTTTATGTGGAATCGTTGATTTCAGTAAAGTTGCTTCAGCATCATTTTTTGCGCTTCCGAACTTCTCCACGCCAAAATTCAAATGGGAAGCAATCGTGATCATTCTGCCTGTTATCCTTGTTATCGCCTCTGAACATATCGGACATCAGATCGTAACAAGCAAAATCGTCGGACGCGACCTTCTGAAAGATCCGGGCCTGCACCGTTCCCTCTTTGCAGATAATTTTTCCACGATGATCTCAGGATTTATCGGCTCCGTACCGACAACAACATACGGCGAAAACATCGGAGTTATGGCTATGACAAAAGTTTACAGCGTATACGTTATCGCAGGCGCCGCGGTACTGTCGATCATCTGTTCTTTCATCGGGAAAATGACGACTTTGATCAGCACTATCCCCGGCCCTGTTATCGGCGGAATTTCATTCCTTCTGTACGGAATGATCGGCACGTCAGGTATCCGCATCCTTGTCGATTCTCAAGTTGACTACGCAAGATCAAGAAATATGGCAATGACCTCTATCATTTTCGTAACCGGACTATCCGGTATCAAAGTACAGTTTGGAAGCATTCAGCTTACAGGTATGGTACTGGCATGTGTTGTCGGAATGATCATGGGATTGATGTTCTTCCTCTTCGATAAGCTAAAACTTACGAATGACAGAGAAAACTGCTAAAACACGCTGAAAAAAACAAAAAGAAAGAACAGAGGAATAATTACCATGCTGAAAATTGTCATTTCACCGGCAAAAAAGATGAATATCACAGATGAATTCCCCTGTAACGCCACTGTCCCGGTCTTTTCTGACCGGGCAGATGTGCTTCACGGGATTTTAAAAAATAAAAATATACAGGAACTGAAAACACTTTGGAAATGCAGTGATAAACTTGCCGAACAGAATTATCAAAGACTTCATGCCTTTTCTCCCGATCAGGCAGTAACACCGGCGCTCCTTGCCTATGAAGGAATTCAATATCAACACATTGCTCCATCCGTTTTTACAGATGCCCAGTGGCATTATGTAAATGTTCACCTTCGCATTTTATCCGGATTTTACGGAATCTTAAAACCGACAGACAAAGTTATTCCCTACCGTTTGGAAATGCAGGCAAAGTTAGAAGCTGCCAAAAAGAACGACCTTTATGAATACTGGAGCGATACGCTGTACCAAAGTCTTCTCGCAGAAGGGATGACCGAACTTGTCAATCTCGCTTCCGCAGAATACAGTAAAGCAATCCTTCCCTACAAAAATATCCGCTGCATTACATGTATTTTCGGCGAAGAGGTAAACGGAAAAATAAAAGTCAAGGGCACTCAGGCTAAGATCGCCCGCGGCGAAATGGTTCGCTGGATGGCAGATCAGAAAATCGAAAGTGCTTCGGATATCCGCGAATTCAAAGAACTGGGATATCGTTTTTCTCCCTCTCATTCCACGGAGGACACTTACACTTTTTCTCTTTGATCTAACTGTAGCTTTGTTTTGTATATGCGGACATATCACTCCCATTTTGACCGCAAACTATAACTTGGGCTGCTGACTATAACTTTGACTACAGACTATAGTTTTTCCGCAGACTATGACTTTAGCTGTAGACTATGACTTTGGCTGCCGACTATAACTTCGACTACAGACTATAGTTTTTCCGCAGACTATGACTTTAACTACCGACTATAACTTTGCTCCAGGACTCTTTCATATTACTTTTATCTGTGTCTCCGGTGAGATCGTATGAAAAAGCTCACTCATATTGATCTTTGCAGCACTGTCCGAAAAACTTGCGTCACAAAATACTGCCCGGCGCGGATGCTGTCCGGCAATCTTTCTGATCACAGTCTCGGATATATTTTCATTAAAACAGGCGGCTAACTCTTTTCCGTCATAATAATGCACTGTATAACCACCGATTTTCTCCGAAGAGTACGGCTTTGACAATAAAAGTCCCCATTCCGTCAAACAGGCGAACAAAAGATCTAAGTCTGTACGATCAGGCTTAATATTTATCTCAAGTCCGTAAAGCATTTCCTGCGTATACTCTTCAGGCATGTAATAAACATCCTCCATATTACTTTCATCAAGCCGCAGCACACGAAATCCAAAATCTCTGTTTTCGCATCCGTTTTCCCGTTTTATTTTTTCTGCCGCCCGGCGGATCCGTTCTTTTCCGATCTCACAGATTGTCTTATATCCTGCCTTATATGCTTCACTTTTTTTATCACATTCCTGCGGTATCTGAACTAAAATATAGTGCAGATCTATGTTTTTATCCGCCTCAGTCTGCATCACCGCATGAGCCGTTGTCGCCGATCCCGAAAAGAAATCCATTACGATATCGCCGTCTTTTGCCGCCATATTGATAAAATATTGTATGACGTTGACCGGCTTTACATTCTCAAACACTCTTTTTCCGTCAAACAGTTCCTGTACGCACTGCGTACCTGCATTGTATATGCTGACTGCCTCTTTCGGAATCAGAGTGGACGGAGCGCCCATCGCGTCTCCCAAATATTTTTTAATATAGATGTTCCAATGTGCCTGATCTCCGTTTTGATCGACAAGCGGACCTGTCTTCGTTCTTTTAAATGTCACAAGACCTTCTTCCTTTGCCTGCTCAAACCTTTCCCACACGAACCGGTAAATATATCCGTCTTTCGGACGCACTCTCTCCCCGTCCGGACAGATGATCTCATATTTTTGGTTTGCATTTGTCGATTTATTTTTAAACACAAAATCTTTATCTCTGTATAATCCCCGCTCGTCTTTTTCCCGATACATCTTGATCGCTTCCCCTGACAACGGCGCAAAAAACATATCCAGACAAGTTTTATTTTTTGCATAACACAATATATATTCATGTGTCTTGCTCGCAAATTTCGGCCGGATACCGCCTGCCGTAGAGCAATTCCATATAAAGCAGTTGACAAAATTTCGTTCGCCGAAAACCTCGTCACATATTTTTTTTAAATTTGCCTGCTCGTTATCGTCTATACTGATAAAAATTACTCCGTCATCACAGAGAAGGTTTCTGGCGGCAAGAAGCCGTGCATAAATCATGCTGCACCAATCCGAATGATATCTTCCGCTGTAATCCAAATTCTGATACATCCGGTTTTTATCATCTTGAGAAGCTCCGCCTGCATTCGCATATTCTCTTGCTCTGATCCGAAAATCATCCGCATAAATAAAATCATTTCCCGTATTATAAGGCGGATCGATATAGATTACTTTTACCGAATCCAAATAACTTTCCTGAAGAAGTTTCAGCACATCCAGATTATCGCCTTCTATATAGAGATTGCCTGTCGAATCCCACTCAACAGAGTCTTGCACTACGGGACGCAGCGTTTTTCTAATCGGTTTATAAACTTCTTTTACAGCTTCCCGCTTTCCAACCCATGAAAATTCGCATGTTTCGCTTTCCTTTTGATCGATTCCCAAAAGAAGCTGCAACGTATTGATATCGACTTTTCGGATTGTCTTCCCATCGTTATCTTTTTGTTCTTTTACGCATGACGGGAAAATATCCGCAAGCCTGCGGATATTTTCCTGAAAACCGTCAACAGATTCAAATCTCATCTTTTCCATCTATGTCTTTCCTCAACTATTTCCTGCTCTGCCATACTTCATCCGTCTTTTGAAAAACATTCTCTGCATCGGTTTATAAATCTTCCGTTTTGAATCGCCGCTTCTTCACTGTCAAAAATGAGCAGCTCCTCTTTCGGCACTCTTCTTATAAACTTGCAGTCATCTGTTTTATGATAAAAATTTGTCGGCGTATATAGGTTTGCATACACTCTTTGCTTCGGCTTGCCAAACGCCTGCGCCAAACAGTCAATACCTTTTGTCTCTCCTAAGTTCTTTGCAAAATACAAGGCAAGTTCTGATTTATTTTTCTGTCTCATACGCTTAAATTGAACCGTATCATCGAGCAGTTCCTCTTTCTGCATCCAGCCGATCACAAATCCTTTTTTTGCCGGACGATCCAGATAGACTCTCACAAAGATATCACAGCACTGATTTTCACACTCCCATGCGATCACTCTGCGCCGCAGGTTTTCGCCCTTACATCCGTCAAATTCCGAAAACCTTTCCTGAACTTCCCTACAGTAATCATCCAGACAATATCCGGGATCACTTTCCCGCCGTTTCAACTTCGGATAACAGAATACATCATCTTTACGCCGGATCGTCTCCAACAGTTTTTGCACTGACTGCACATTGTCATAATCCCCTGTGAAACCGCTTTCTACTTTCAAATCGTTTCTTATATTCGTAGATTTTACTTCTACGATCTTCACGCCTAATGTCCTGCATAACCGCCTTGTAACATTGCTCAGTTTCACAAATTTATTAGGTGTTCTTGCAATATCCTGTCTGATCGCCTCTTCAATCATAGCAATATTGACTGTACCTTTTTTCCAAAGCAGAAAATCAAACGGGGCATGTTTTTTAAAGTCATCGTTTCTGATCTCATCATAAGTTTTCAATGACAGCTCTTGGGAATAATACTGACGGATAAATTCTTCGATGATTTCCTCCGCGATCTTCCCTTGTTCTATATTACATCCCCTCTCTTCCAACGGTCTGTCCGGCTGCCATGTCTCCGCCGTATAGTCCTTAATCTGTCCTACAACTTGAGCATCTAAATGTATTTGTCCATAATCCGCACATACAATATGATTCTGTAAAGTCAATCTCATTTTCAGCCTGCACCTCCATATAACTGTACTTCCATATAATCTCATCTCCATGCAGTCGTATTTTCATACAACTGTATCTCCATACACACAGCTCATACTTCTGTATCGAAATTTCCGCCTTCAAAATGCACAGATTTATTTCCATGTAAAGTCTTTTATATAGTGTACCTCATTATATCACAAACAGCAATGTACATTTTGAACCTGACACTGAAGCTGCATTACTTCGGATATTCGGCTTACTCTGTCCCGGTTCTGCCCGTTTTATAAGAAAAGACTTCCGAAAAAATCTCCGATTCCGTCTACAATACCTGACACAATATCGCCGACTCCGTCACACACATCGCTGATAACATCCGATGCCACACTTCCCGCAAACATTCCCGCGCCAATCCCGATAACAACTTTTGCGGCTAACGGAATCGGTGCGGCCGCAAGAGCCGCCATCGTTGCCTCTGATGCGGCTGTTCCCGCCGCCCCGGAAACAGATCCTTTCAAAGCGCCGGACGCAACATTTCTTGTCGTCGTTGACAGATCGTCTCCGTTCACGATTGATTCCACCGCAGCCATTCCTCCTCCGAAAGCTCCTCCGAGTTTTGCCGACGATTTTGCCGCATTGGCAATTCCGGTGGATGACTGCACCCCATTAAATTTATTGCTTACGCGGGTTGTATCTTTCGTTGAGATTCCGCTGTCTTTCATCACTTTTGTCACACCTTGCGAAGGCGCTTTTGCATTAAATGCCGCCGCACTTTCAGACGTTCCTACTAACTGTGTTGTTCGATATTGACCGTTTTGCACCCGTTTGATCGTATCCATCGTTCCTTTTGCACTCGGAGTATCCTTACACTGAATCCTCTCTATAATGCGATTTCCCTTCTTCGTAACCAAATCTACCTGACGGGCAGTTGACGAATTCGTAAGCGTTGTTGTCGTGTCTGGTTTCAGCAGATTAGAGAGATTCTTCTTATCAGAATACATCACCTCAAAAGCATTTCCCTTGCCGCCGATCGGCGAACTTGCTCCTGCTCTTCCTGACATTCTCACTGCTACAGAATAGTCATATCCTTCCACCACACTGTTTGCCAAATTGCCTGCTGTTTTTTCTTTCTGTTCACTCATTTTTATTCCTCCTTTATTGTTCCTTTCCACATTCTTCATCTGACTCTTGTTTCAATTCTTTTCCTTTCCTAAAACCACCTCCTGTCTTAGCATATCCCTTCGCACTGATCCAAGCGTCATCCGTATACATAAAATTCCTTCACTACGGACATCCCTCCTTTTCACCAGATTTTGCTATATAAAGACAAGGCAGTAATGCGGTCTTTCAATTCATCGTCATAAGGTAAAATCGTTTTTATCTCATAAAAGTCTCCTGCCTTTCTTACTACCATGACAAGTTCCGGATCTTCACTTAACGGAGCATCTATATGCAGAGGCATGAACCATGAAATAGTTCCGCTTTTCCCTGAATAAGAAGCTTTTGCAAATGATCTGTCGCGGCGCTGCATTTTGATTCCGCGCTCAAGAGCATTCATGATCTGACCTGCGATCTTGCTGTCGCTCTGACTGCGTATGCTTTCCGGAAAACGTTCCCGCCTTTCCTGTATGATGTGGATCAGACAGTTTTGATTAATGTCGAAATCTTCCTTCTTCGGGTTAAACACTTCTTCTTTTTCATCGAAAAAACTGATCGGCTCAATCTGCATCATTGACTGTTCTTTTGTAAATCCATAATTCAAATAATCCTGTTTACTCTCGATTACACGCTCCGCGATATACGTCTTGTACTTTTCATAATATCGATATAGAACTAAAAAATCATTTCCGAATAAATCCATCATTCCGGTATTTACGATTGCCGATTTCGTTTTATTCGCAACAAAATATTCTGTCCTTCCGGCATCGACAAGCTGCGTTATCCTTGCTCCTATGATTTTGATATATCTGTCAAGCCCTTTCATTGACTTCCAGTTCGGAAACAGTAATCTATCATATATTGCTTCTGTAACATTGGAAAACGTCTCTTCATTTTTTATAGAAATCGGTTTTTCATCACATACTTCACTTCTGTTTTTCACTTCTGTCTCGATCTTACAAATACGATCCGCATGTTCTTCCTTGTATCGGTTACAAAATTTCAATAAATTTGACCGAAGTTTTTTTTCAGAATACAGAGTTTTCCTGCACATTCCGTTTACTAAATAAGACGGAGTTCCGACGTAATATCCTGAGAAATAATCGGATCGTTTTAAGAGTGAGATCATCAGCGGCTCATTTCCGTTCACCTTGATTCCTGTATCAATCCATGCCAGAATAACGTCTTTTTCATTTTCCGGTTTTTCCGATAAATCTTTATCAAAAAAATATATATTTGACTCTTCTGACGAAATATTCTCTATAATCTGATCTATTTCAATATCCAGTCCCGTCACCCTGTATATTTCGTCCGTCACTTTTTCTCCGTCTGTTACAATAAACTTTTCCTTAATCATGTGATCCATAAGTTATCCTCCTCATTTTATGATATAATGTAACTATTCAGCCATAAGAAGCACGAGTGCGGTTTTACGGATGGTTCAAGCTGAACTGTTACACCTCTCTTGTTTGTAAGCTTATCGTATCACCCTTTCCCGTTATCATGAATAACTGCAATTTGACATCTTTTTGACAAGATTATCCTTTGTCAAATGACAAAAAATTGACAACACAATGACAACTCTCATTATTGATCGGAGGTAAATATGTTAAATTACGCTGTCATCATTCAATATTTAACTCAACAACTGAATATTCCCAACGTAAGGATCGCAGAATGGCTTAACCTTGATCCTTCTATTATCAGCAATATCAAAAACAATAAACGAAAAATGCAAAAAGACATTTCCTATGATGTTTTTTACAGAGACGTCTTTTGCCAAGCCGAAATCGGAACTGATTTTCAAAGTGTTCACAGCCTTTACACATACCTTCAGGACAAGGACTGCTCGAATGAAGTAATAGACATGGCATACTCACACTATAAAGAACACAGATCAGTTGAAAACGCTGAAACTTTTCTGCTCACTTTACTAAAAGAAGTCAAGTATAAAAACGATGCTGTATCATCGAAATCTACGTCAAAATCCACTCACCGTTCCCCTTCCGATGCCATTGCTTTTGAGCCGTTTCATAACCCGATACAAAACAATACTTTCTTCGGACGACAGGATATGTTTGAGAAAATACGCTCTGTTTTATGCAGTTTGGGAACTTGTATCATCTACGGTATCGGCGGTTTGGGAAAATCCTACTGTTCGCTTAAATATGCCGCTGAATATGAAAATTCCTATACACAAATCCAGCAGATCATTTTTACAGGCGATATTAAAAACACAATTTTAAAAATAAAATTTACAGGTTTGGATGAATCTCACTTTTCAGAAGACGAAAAATTTGAGAAACGACTTTCCATTCTTGCCTCTTACGGTGAAGATACTCTGCTTATCATCGACAATATGGATACTCACCCGACTGATCGTGAAAACTATGTACGTTTAAAAGAATTACCGATACATATCCTCTTCACTTCAAGAGAGACCGATCTCGATTCAGAAAAGTTTCTCCTGCCGATCCATCCGCTTTCCAGGCAAGAACAGCTTCAATTATTTATGCACTACGGACGGTTTACGATCTCCGAAGATGACTACAGCGACTATTTCAAAATATTCGATATGGTAGAAGGTCATACTCTTCTTTTAGAGCTGATCGCAAAAACAATGACTGCCGAAACATTAACACCTGAAGAAATGACAGACATTTTATACAGTCCTGAATATGACGATATAAGCAAAGTGGTCATTGAAAAAGACAATACTTATCAGCAGGAAAAAATGAACAACTTTATATCTAAACTTTTTGACACAAGCAATCTTACCGATGTCCAAAAAGAAATATTGATGAACCTCTCTCTTACGTCGATAAACGGCATAAGACAACGCTTATTCAAACAATTTTTAGATTATAATAACTCAGATATCAACACTTTGATCCGTCAAAGCTGGATCATCCAAAACCGCCCCGGAGGTCCTGCCTCCTCGCAGATTCATCTGCACCCGGTCATTAAAGCCGCCGTAATAAATAATACAAACCCTTCCTTAGAAAAATGTTCAGTTTTTATCAACAAAATAATTGAATTTCTGAAAGCGGCTTCCGCAGATGTGATCGAGGACAGCATGTCGAATGATTTATGCGACGTTCTTGCAAACGCAGGACTTATGTTCAAATATACTTCCGAACATCTCGGCTTAATGTACGACATCGCCTTGATCTTATGGCGCAGTCTTATGTATCATGAATCTTATTCATACTTAACAAAAGGGTTGGAACTGCTAAGCAGAGAATCATCTGCCGATATTGAATTACAACTGTCTTACTACGAAACCGCAGGAAAAGTCGCCGTCAGACTTGCCGATTACGAAAAAGCAATTACTCACTATCAGTCGGCGATCACGACAATAGAAAATTCAGGACAGAATTTTTCCGAAAGGCTTGCCACAATATATGACAAACTGGGAGTAGTAATGCGAAAAGCATCAAAATATGAACAAGCTTTGGACTATTTTACGAAGGCTCAGAATATTATTGATATCAACCATATAAAAGATCCGAAATTAACATCTGACATTTATAATGATATGGGCGTGATCTATATCAATCTTGATGTCTTCGACAAAGCTTTGGAAAATTATCAAAAAGCCCGCCAGATCCGGGAGTCGGTTGAGAATCCCGATCTTGAACAGATCGCCTATTCTTATCACAATATCGGAACAGTATATCAACGGCAGAAAAAGTACGCAGATGCGATCACTTGGCATAAAAAAGCATTAGAGATCCGCGAGGAAATATACCCCGATAACGAACCGATCATTGCCGCATCATTAACGATGATCGGCAATGACTATACACAGGCGGCAAGAAATGATCCTTCTTATCACTTTAACGATGCCTTTGAATATTTTAAAAAAGGATTAGAAATACGAAAACTCACATTGGGAGAAAAGCATCCTGACACCGCATGGTCTTACCAAAGCATCGGACTATGGTATTTTTATCAGGAAAATTACGAAGAAGCGATCGAAAACTATCAAAAATGTCTTGATATCAGAAACGAGCTCCTACAGCCTTCGCACGCCTATACTGCCGAAATCTTATACTTACTGGGAGAAGCGTATTTAAAGATGAACCGAATCCACTCTGCAAAAGAATCTCTCTTACGCGCAGAAAAAATCCAGACAAATCTTCATAAAGTAAAAGCTCTCGAAAAAACAAAACGTCTCCTGAACGAATGCGATCTTTCCTAATCGGTAAGAGACGCCGTAAAATCTGCGGCGTCTCTTTGTTTTCTCTTCTTATATGTAATTTTCAAACTTCTGTACTTTCTTTATTTCGATTCTAAAATACCGTCAAATCCGCTTCCGGTCACTTCTACCTGTCCGTTTTCAAAAGTGGCGACTCCGTATATTTCTTTAGAAACGCTGTCTATGATAGACAGTCCGCCGTCTCCTTGCGTATATAATCTTCCGTCTATCACCAAACCATTATTATATTCTACCCGGACTGCCGCGATATCAGCTCCTGTCGGCACATGCTGCGTGCTTGCCTCTGCCATCTGATCATACACGATCATCGTAGTCGTATCATTTTCATAAGTACCTTCGATCTCCAAATCAGGCGTATATGTACCGCTGATCCTGCGATAGTTTCCCCAGCCTCCGCCTGCTCCCGAGGTCACGCTTAATAAACCATTCTCATTTTTATAGAACGTATAGTACTGTCCCTCTAAATAATCTCCGAATGAGCTGCATTCCGATTCTTTTTCAAAAATCTGTCCGCTTGCCGTATAAATAACATAAGACCAGTCATATCCGATAGATGCGATTACAAGCCTGTCTCCGGAGTCATCGTCTTTGTACGCGCCTGCCCATCCCATTGTGACCGGGTCTGTCAATACATCCTCCCTTTTACTGTTATCTTTTTCTTCCTTTTTTTCTTCTTGCCCGGAATCTTTTTTCGTTTCCCCATCAGTTTCTTTTTTAGGTTTTACATTTTCCTTTTTCGCCGGCTTCGATTCTTTTTCAGCTGCATTCTCTTTAACTTCTTTATACGTCGAATCTTTTGCAGTTTCTTTCGCATCGGAGCTGCCAAATATTTTCACTGCTGCAATAATTCCGATTATTATGATTGCTGCCATCGCAATAATTCCAATTACTGCCGCTGTTTTTTTCTTTTTCGGTGCAGGATGAGACACACCCTTGTTTTTAACATCTGCACTTGAATTACCTGTTGTCTCTTTTTGTGCCAACCGCTGGTCTGACTGTGCCGACTGCTTTGGTTGTTCACTCTTCTGTTCCGGCTGTGCCGACTGTTCTGGCTGTTCGCTCTTCTGTTCCGGCTGTGCCGACTGCTCTGGCTGTTCGCCATTCTGTTCCGGCTGTACAGACGCTCCGCAATACGGACAGAACTTATTCTCATCTTTTATTTCTTTTCCACAATTTTCACAAAACATTTTTTTACACCCTTTATCTTATTTTATCATTTTAAGCAACAGTTTAACTATACAGTGCCCGTTTACAAGTAAAACAGCAGCGTCAGCCACTATAAGCACGCAGTGCGGTTTTACGAATAACGCGGACTAAACTGTTACTATTTTAATATAACGATGCAGTTCCCTTATAACCGTCATATTCCAAAATCAACGTCGCTCCTTCTACATCACACTCTGCAAAACTCAAACCATAAAATTCAAGAACATTTCCTTCAAAATCTTCTATCGCAAAATCCCAGTCAAAATCCTCCTCTGTGATCACAAACTCTATATCTACCCTTTCACCATCATACAATATACCGTCCTCAAGCAAATCTTCTTCCCAGTTATCCACATCAGGTTCTGAAGCATAAAGAGCATAAATATCAAAACCGGTATTATTAATTACATGCACATTATATCTTAATATTTCATCCTTTGAACTGCATTTAAAAATACCGATCGCCACAATAATAACTAAAACAGCGATCGCGATAACCGCTCCTTTTTTCTTTTTTCCTGTACCTTTAGCGCCAAAATCCGGCGGTATATCATGACTTGGGGCTTCCTTATTTATTTTATTTTCCGCTCCGCAATACGGACAAAACTTATCCCCATCTTTTATTTCTTTTCCACACTTTTCGCAAAACATGGTAAATTCCTCCTACATTCTCTTTTAATGTTTTCTATCACATAAAATATTTTAAATACTTCATAATGATATTTCCGAACGCATATCCACACAGAAGACCGGTTATTAATCTCCGTATATTATTTGATTCGTAATGAAATTTATATTGTACGAACCAATCTGCAAACATGATCAGAGAAAACACGACCGCAGTTATATTGGAAATCTCGCCGACCTTGAATAAGAAAATTCCCAAAATTTCTCCTATAAACACCCCCGTACATCTTGCGCATACCGGAAATTGTTTTCCGCGAAAGGAAAAGCTTCGTTCCGGTAATTGATGACATCCCGTCGTTCTTCCTATCACCATAAGTTTCTTATATATTTTTCTTTTATCCATCATCATCTTACTCTGCAAAATGTACTAAGATCGGACAGACAAAAATCAGTGTACCGGCTAAAGAAAGCATCGAAAATTTTATACAACTCCAAATTTCCTGTTTCTTTTCTACTTCTAAAATATCCCAAATACTATACCCTAACTGTTTGTCTATATCCTCGCATAACTGATAGCAAAAATATAACGGCAAGGAAACTCCCACTATGACAGCGATCAAAACAACGATGATCGTTCTTAAAAATCCATGCACCAATTCATCCAGTAGCGGGTAAAGCAAAAGAGAACCTAGCGCGCCATAGCAAAGACAGTTTACTGTCATTTTATCCATCAACGAACTTAACATTTCAACAGCGTCATGCTGTGCCAAATGTTGTTTTCCGCAATTTTTACACCCCCACCATGTCAATGATCTGCTTTTAACTTTAGAACCCGAACCAAACGATCCACACAATAATCCAAACGGACCAAGTAAGCACATCCCGCAGCATCCTTTTCCCATACTATAGCCTTTTGTTTTGATCTCTGTCTCGGTTTTCACGATCGGAAACGTATCTTCGCTTTCACAATACGGACACGTTGAATCTCTCGGTATATTCGGTTCTGTCTTAACCGCTTTATCGATAATGCCGATAATATGTCCGCCAGCTTCTTTCACACATTCGACCAAAACTTTAAAAAACTCAACGAGCGATTCCCATAGTGTTTTGTCCCCGTCTTTGCTCTGAAATGAATTGTCACTTTTCTTTGATCGTTCCTCGCCTACAAAAGCGCCGCAATTCGGGCAATACTGAGTTTCCGGCTGCAACTCACTCCCGCACCTTCTACAATATTTCATCTTCGCACCCTCATCATCCCTTAAGTTGGATCAAACTTTGAAACTGTACGACATCCTCCGTCATCCCATTTACGGGAATTTCAAAATTCAAGCCGTTTTTCATCTTCAGATTTAAAATCTTGCCATAACCTGTATAAAGAAAAAGCGCTATCAACAAAAGCCATACCACATTACTTATATCCAACAGAAACATTACGCCACACAGAACAGCATACAATGTATCCCAAAAATCCATTTTTGTTTTTAATTCCAGCGCATTGATTTCCGATAATTTTATTTCCAAATGATTTTCCTTTTCTTTCCTTAAAAATCTATGTATGTTTTGATCGATCTGCAAACCCTCTTCATCATTATTTACTTTTGTTCGGATAGTTTTATATCGTAATATTCCGATCATTTTTACTTTTTCAAAATTAAATTCCGATTTACTTTGTTCCTCCGTATTCTTTTCTTCACTTTTTAAACTTCTTACATCTTCTTTTTGCTCTGATATACTGCTTCCGCAGTTTGGGCAAAACTTTGCTTCTTCTCTAAGTACATTTCCACACTTCGCACACTTTTTCAGCGTTTCCGCCGCCTGAACGCTCTGTTCTGCGCTGCTATTGTCCTGTCGGCTGATACTGTTCCCGCATTTTGAGCAAAATTTTGCCCCCTCTCTAACTTGATTCCCACAATTTTCACACTTCATTTCATCTTTCAGCTCCTTTTATAACTAATATTTTTATAGCTATAGATCATTATACTATATCTAAACAAATAATACAATTAAGTTAATACTTTTCAGAAGGAGATTAGCGCATGAATACTTTAGATTTTGAGCGGATCGGGGAAAAATTAAAAAAAACACGTCTTTCAAAAAACTTAACCCAAGAATACGTTGCCAATGCTGTCGATGTAAATACAAGTCATATCAGCAACATCGAAAATAACCGCGTCAAAGTTTCTCTTTCTGTTTTAGTACAAATGTGCAATGCTTTGGATACTACCGTTGACTATATTCTCTCCGACGAATATAACGATCCTTCCTCCGCCATTGAGCAGGAGATTTTTCATGAGTTGCACTCCTGCAGCAACGAGACAAAAGAACAGATTTTAAAAATCGTGAAAGCTTTACAATAATTTACTTCCGGCATAACATTCTGCCGTCAACATAACCGCATATCGGAAACCTTGTATGAAGCCCTCTTCTTTTGCAAGCTCCGTCAATGCAAACAACTCATCTCGAACCTCTTCACACGTCTTACTGCTAAAATTTACTTTGTCCGCTTTCAGGAATCTGTCCGCTTCCTTTTCAATCTTTTTTCCCACCTCTTTTAAATAATCGGTTTCAGATAACAAAAACAAATATATTTCTCTTATTTTTTTTACTTTGTCTGCCGAACCGTTCCCTTTTAATCCTTTTAACTCTCGAAACATCCTCATTCTCCTATTTCCATTTTTCTCATATTGTCTTACAATATAATCAAACTATTTTCATCCCGCACTATAATTAAACCACTTTTCCAAAACTGCATGAAGCCGCAAAAAATTTTCGATTTTTTTTGCTGTTTTTATACTGAAGGAGGATAAAAATGAAGTCAGAAAAACAAACTTTTCTCTCTATTATGACAGATGCCGATATACTCCACGCCTTTGAAACTTTGATTTCCGATTATGACAGGCGTACTTTACGCAAATGGATCGATTTTTTCAAAAAATGTATGTATTACGCTTCTTCTGATTATTCCAATCCTATGTTTCTTTCCCTTGCTTATAATGAAATAAAAAAAAGCGATCAATATCCTCAGGAATTTTTATATATTCATAAATTAATGTATCAGTTTCTCTGTCTGCGTACTCCCTGCTTTTTAGAATTTCCGACCTGTACCGATTCTGTATCTGCGTATGATCCTTCCGTAATAAAATGGAATGTTCCCGCTTCTGTCACCCCTTTTTTGATCGCCTACATAAAAGCCGCGAGTAAATTCAAAAAGGATGCCCCTGTCACCTCGTTTTTCCATAACCTTGAAGAAACATTGACAGAAATTGCAACACGGCAGAACGATTCCATAGAAGCAGACTGTCAAAATTTAACCGATGAAATTCTTTGCCGCAGATACTTTTGTACTGTGGAAGAAATTTATAATACTTTCGCAAAAAATAACCGGCAAAAAGAGACGATTCGGCATTGTATTTTTCATTTAACCGAAACTTTAACCGCATTTTCGCAAAACGGCCGATCCGAAAATCCTTCCGATACAACGGCTGTTTCAAACGCATATATTCTGTTAACTACTTTCAGGAAAAAATTATATGAACAGACCTGTTCAGAAAATAAAAAACCGGATTTATCAACTTTATATCCCCGCCAAAAGCCATGGTCTATCATAGGAGAAAAAGAGCTGATACAAAACGTAAAGCATTCTCTGTCTTTCCATTGCAAAAAAATATTTTCTCTCACTGAAGAAACTTCGGATTTTGAGTACACCGAAACCATAAAGGGTATAAAAAGACAGATCATAAAAGAAAAAGAAAAAATCTCAACATTTTATCTTAATGTAATAAACGAACCGGCAGTCAGCCGCGCTCTGTCTAGCGGGCAATTAGAACTTGATCAAAAAAATCTGAACTACAGATGTTGTTTGCTCACGGATTCTCTTACAACATTTGCCGGTTCTATTTCCCGGGCAGCGCTGACCTTCAAAAATAATGTCAGGAAGGCTTTCCATGCCTTCCCGGAAAAATATACCTCTTTCCCAACTGACAGAGACTGCTTCAAAGAATTCAAACGCTCTGTCAAAGCGATCGAAAAGAAACTCTATGGGGAAAATTTTATGACAGCTTTTGAACATTCCAAGCCATTCCTGTTTTATAACGACAGAGGAGTTATAAATACTCTTACATATCCTGCCGTCCTCTTTCCTCCGGAATGTTTAAGAATAACTCACGAATTAACAGGAACATCTTTTTTATCCGAAAAATACATCCTTCAGCGTTTTCATGATAAAGGGATTCATTTTCCGATATCTCTTGCCAAGTTTTTATCGTATATCAACACCCCTTCCGCTTCTTGCTTCTAAAAAGGGCACTCTCTGAAAGATTTTTCTTTCAAAAAGCGCCCTCAACAATCACTGTTGTCGGAGTAGTTTACCTTACAACTAATCACCTTTCTTCATGATAATTCACGTTGGAATACAAATTTGTTGTCAAATTGTTGTTGAATTATTTTTTGTTGTCAAATTATGAAGATTTCTTATTATCTTAGTCCTACTTAAAGCCAGTTGGTGGGGGAATGATGTAAAATTTGGCGAAGATAAAATCCGTATATCCGTCAATCGTCACTTCGCAGCGAATCCCCAAATCTTTCTGCTTCTGTTTTTCGATTTCAAAGGCATCCTTTCCAGTATTATCAGAACCAAGAGAATATGAAGCAGCATCCTTTTGGATGCATGAACTGGCTGCAGAATTGTAACTGCAGCTCTTATTTTAATTTCTTTTTGGTCTAATGCCATCCAACAACCTTACCTGCCTCGTCCGCACAGATAAATCCTAATATTGCTGCAAGATAACCAATGTTATGATTTATAATGCCAATAACACATAAAACCATAATTGCTCTGATTCCAACCCATACTCCATTTGGTCCATGATTATGGTTTTTTCGGAGTTTGAAAAGTATATATTGAATAAGCAACGTACATACGAAATATCCAATCCCATAAATCACAAATTCCAGCATATCCTCAACCTCTTCATAATAGTTCTATCCGATATATTCCAAGTTCTCTATTGGAACTTGTTCTTACTCTACTACAACTTCTTCCATACTCTTGCAATTTCTGTACAATATAATCAGCAACTTCCTTCTCTATAGCAGATTTATTCAATCTGCCTTCCGCACGAAATTCATATATCTTTTCATTTTTCGCAATCAACCTGTCTATATATGCCATAAGCCGGTTCCTCATCTGAAAAGAGCAACCTCTCTGCACATAATAATTCGCTTTCTTGCTTCTGCATATCGGTAAGCGGCTATCCGCTTTGTGATCCGGATTCATTAACTCATCGGTCAAATTAAAGTAATCATATACTCTATGATGCTTATTTCGCTCTATTCCCCCTATATCCCAGGTGACATCTAACTGATACGGCTCTCCATCAATATCTACAATGTTCCATGCATGTGGAACACACTGTCCATTTTTTACTGAATCCCCTGTAACAACAATGCATTTCACATCAACTGCATTCAAAAGAACCTTTACCGCCTTAGCAATTCCTTCACATTGGGCTTTATGATGTGCAAAAACACCGAGAATATTGTGTGAAGCAATCACTCTGGATAGCTTCTCCTTATCGCTTCCTTCATAATCATACGTAACATTTCGACAAATCCAATCGTGCACCCGAAGTTCTTTTTCATAATCATTACATTCTAGTAAATTCAGCTGTCCTGCCAGTTCATTCACTACTTTTTCAATTTTACGATTATATTCTTTTACCTTTTCTTTCGTAAAAAAATACTGCGGACATATCGCAAGACGTCCAAACATATCACTGGCGGTGCTACAGGCTGACTGATTTAAAAAGTAAATCAATGGATTATCCCTCGTCATTGCCATGAATATGCGCTCAAAGTTATCTTGCGTAAATTTACCACGGACTAGAATTGGTATAATTTCCTGATGTAACATTACTCCATTGTAAAATGCCTTATAAATCGCCTGCTCTTGTTTGTTCAATTGGTGATAATAATAGCGATCTACAATCATTTTCCTGCGACTCCCCTACTCTTTTGTAAAATACACCATAACAACTGTGATATCATCCCCACACCCAAGTTCACTGGTTTCCGTCAGCCAGTTCTTCAGATTTACCTGCACTGTCTCTGCTCCATGCGCTTGAATCGTCTGCAGATAATCCTTACATGTCTTCTGGTATTCTTCATTGGAAGTATAACTGTTTGCAAATCCATCTGTAGAAAGAATATACATATATGGTTCTTCGCTCTCCCTCTCCTGTCTCCGCACTGATGCTACGGCTTTTCTCCATGCATCCGGTTTTGAAAGGGAATGTGTTTCTGTTCCAAGAAACTTCTCCGGTTCTACCAGCGGTGCTACTTCACCTTTGGTCACAACACTGATATCACCATCTCCAATCTGGAAAGAAAATACAAAGCTGTCAGTCACTAACATTCCAAGCAGTGTTGTCCCATACAGAGAAAATACAGCTGGCCACTTAATATTTCCATCCTCATCGGTCATTCCATCTACTTTATTTTTATAAAAAGATTGTTTCACCCTTGCCTGCCACTCTTCGCATACATCCTGAGCGAACCGCATGTCACCTTCCCGGTTAAGGAAAGTAATCAGATTAGAAAGTCCGGTTTCATCTTCTCCATAGACTTTCAGATAATTCTTCATGACTTCATAGAAAGAATTGACAGCAATCATAGAGCCTCTGTCACTTCTGGGACATTTAGAACTGCCATGACCGTCTGCAACTGCAACGATCGCAATTTTATCTGATATTTCTACGATTCGTTTATTGTCCTGACAAGGCATTTGATTTCTTACATGAGTCGCACCTTTGACGATTCCATCACATATATAGCGTTTCATCCGACTCCTCCTCTTCTTACCAGACAGCCCCTTCATCAAAATCATCTGGATTTGGAATATTACTCATATCAAGTACCAACGGTGCTCCATTGTTTGCCGGTGTAAACGGATCATCTGCCGGTGTGGAAGCGGCTACAGAAGTTCCTGATGCCGATCCAGGTGTGGAGGCTACTGGCGCAGAAGCTGGTACGGAGTTCATCGGCTTGCTTGATGGTGCCGATACCATAGACGCTGTCGTAGATGCCCACTTAATCATTTTTGCAAGGGCTGCCGCATTATTTGCCTGTAAAACTAATTCATTATTCCCACAAAACTCAACTAACACGTCATCATCTGCATCTTGGCCAATGGAAATCGCAATTTTAACAGCTTTTCGAAACCATGGTAATTTTTTCAATTTTTCCAAACTTCTTTTATAATCATCTGTAGGTTGTCCATCAGAAAGAAGTACAATCACCGGCGGTAATGCCCTCTCCGGCATTGGTGGAATACTAAGCTGTGCTGCTAAAAGCTCAAACGCTTTTCCCAGCTCTGTCAGTCCATTTGCATCCATATCTTCCCATCCATAATCTTCAACAGGTACTGGAGTTGTTGTAATCCAACTTGCGCCTGATGAAAACTGTAAGGCACGGATTAAAAGCTGTGCGTTCGGATTATTATCCGCTGCTGCACGCATTTCTGGAATACACTCCTGAATGGTATTGTTAACAATTCCGATTTTCTCTCCGTACATGGATCCTGAACAGTCCACTACCCAAAAGAAATGAATTGGTCTTGTTGCTAATTCTCCACCTGGTCTTTGTAATACTTCCATCTTTTTATCCCCCTATCTTTTCACATTCAACTTCTAAATCATCAAGTATCTTCTTATCTATTTGCCATGCATGTTCCAACTTTGCTCTGCAAACTTTAACTTCTCTATCAATTACTTCTTCTCTATCTTTAGCGTACTTAATTCTAAGCAATATTGAATAAAGATCTAACTCCTTTTGCATTCCCAAGGATACTGTTACTTTATCAATCTCTTCTTGCATTTTATCCTCTGATACCATTCCCCACTCTCCTTTAAGCGATTACCTGAACTCCCCTGTTGATTCAGGAAATATAATCTTTACACCTTTTGCAATCCCAGCTGTTTTTCCTGGTGCAACAGGTATCTGCGTGCCATCCGCTTTCTGATACGTCCAGTTCACTTTATCTTCATTCCGGATTCCCCAGAGTGCCGGGTTCTTCGGATTCTGAACCACGATTCCTACAACTGTATCCATATCAAAATCTTCATAAACATGATGATGTAGCAGTTTTGTATTCTGATTTAACAGGATCTGATTCTTCCCAATTATAATCTTGCTTGGTACCTGTACAACTTTTCCACAGTTCCAGCAGGTATGTGCCACACCTTTTGCTTCCAAATCTTCATCATAAAAAAGCTGCGCGCCACAGGAACACTGTAGCATTCCACTCATCATATTGGAAAATAGCGTCATCCATTCCGGCTCCGTGATACGTTTGCTTGGTTCATTCAGTCCTATGGTAAATGCTTTGGTAAACATCTGCCGCAATTTTTCCGGATATAATGGCCAGTAAATCGTTGCATTGTCATGAATCCCTTTTACCGGTCTGTTCGTCTTATTATTCGGATCAAAGATAAACACTGGATCTGTACCATATAGCTTCACTCTGGCTGCCATATCCATACAACGAATACTTGCTTCTAACTTTCCTTCCAATGGATGATTCACCATAAAAAGATAAAACAACAGCACGGAAAGCGAATATCGGTCTGTATCTTTAGATGGGCGTTTCTCACCTCTTACAATCTCCGGTGCCATAAATCCCGGTGTACCAAGAACCCCGCCCGGTTTGCTGTTATCAAAAGAAACATTGTCATTATCACAAATCAGTACATCTCCATTATCTGGATTAAAGAACAGATTCCCAAATGAAATGTCCTGATACTTAGCTCCCATAGCGTGCAGTTTCTGATAGCCTCTGGTCAAATTAAAAGCGGTTCTGCATAGAGTATAAAAAGATGGATTTACACGTTTCTTCATCAAATCCACAATACTCTTATCATTCTTTGGTCGAAGAGGCATGATATAACCATACAGATCACTTTTCGCTGGTACAATCAGCTCCATAGGCCAGAGAAAACTTTCATCCGGTGACCCTTTGGCAATGATCGTTTCCAAAATCTTTTTCTGGCGTTCTGTAGCACTTCCTTTAAAGTACCATTTCAAAGCATAATGATTGCTTCCACATTTCACATCATAGACTTCTCCCTGTCCACCGGCTCCCAGAAGACTGACCACCTCATATTTATTCCCACTCTCCGAAGTGAGTATTGTTCCGTTTTTTAATTGTCCTTCCATTATGGTATCTGCCTCCTTTGTTTAATCAACTGCAATACCTGATTTACAACACTTCCATCTGCCACAATCATGCAATAGGATTTATTGCCAAACTGCATTTCGCAAGCATTACTATATGGAGTAATTGCGGTCAGATAACGATAGGTCTTGTCAAATCCCCATTCCGTTGCCTGAAACACAATCCTCTGATTCGTTATATATAAGATTCCCCGGTGCTGTACAAGTTCTGTATGCTCGACCGTCTTTCCTCTTCCAGAACTCCAACGAGTTCCTTCAAATAATCCAGGACTGCTATGCCCATAATGCCGATACTGCTTTACCGTCTTTTCTTCCAGATTGACTGCCTTATCAATAAAATGAATCTTCTCTCCACGTTTCAGGAACAGTTTGTCTGTGTTTAAAATTGGAAGTCTGCCGGCGATAATCTCTTGCCTTGCTGCATCAGGCAAAATCGTTGTCACCGTAGGAATCTGGTTTCGATTTCCAAATAGTGCATCAAAAAGTCCCATCCTCTCACCTCATTACCCACTCAATATACTGTAAATTTTCTCTTTCGTTGTCGCATAGCAGGCGACAAAATATCTTATTGCCATATTTACAAATAAACTAAGATTTCAATATTTTACCAATAGCCTTTGCTATATATTTCACCTCTTCTTCAGTATTCTCAGCTCCTAAAGATATTCTTATTGTACCAACAGCATATTCCTTTGGAACAGAAATAGCTTCAAGGACATGTGATATTTTCGTATTTTTACTGTCGCATGCCGAGCCTGTTGAAACACAAATCCCCATTAAATCCAATCTATGTAACAACATTTCCCCTTCTGCATTTCTAAAAGATAAACTAAGATTTCCTGGAATCCTATAATTACTTCCATTACATCTAAAATCCAATTCGTACCTATGCAATTCTTTGATAAGAATAGTTTCAAGTTTTTTTAAATGTGCAATGTTTTTCTCCATTTTTTGGCAATTATTTTTTAAAGCAACTGCCATTGCCACAATCGATGCAACATTCTCGGTTCCCGCACGCATTCCAAATTCCTGTGCTCCACCATCTATATATGGAGAAATAGATCTTTCTTTTTTTATATACAAAAAACCAATTCCCTTTGGTCCATTAAATTTATGAGCCGAAGCAGAAAGCATATCCACCTCAAGTTCCTTTATGTCTATTGGAATATGACCAACTGCTTGTACAGCATCAGTATGAAACAATACTCCTCTTGAATGAGCCGCACTACACAATTCTTTAATTTGTTGTATTGTTCCTATTTCATTATTTGCATACATAATTGAAACTAGTTTCACTTTATCAGTAATGCGCTCTTTTATATCTGATGATCGAATAACACCCAATGTATCAACAGGTACATACTCCACATGACATCCCTTTTGTTCAACAGCATGGCAAGCATGAAGAATAGCATGATGTTCAATTTGAGAAGTAATAATATCACGTCTCATATCACTGTCTAATAAAACCGATTTTATAGCCCAATTATCACTTTCAGTTCCTCCGGAAGTAAAATATATCTCCTCAGGTTCTGCATTGATACATTTTGCAATCGTAACACGAGCTGACTTCAATGCTTCTTTTGCTGAACGTGAAAAAGAATATGGTTGAGATGCATTCCCATATTCTTTTAAAAGAAAAGTTTTCATCTCTTCAAAAGCATCTAAGTCTAATTGTGTTGTTGCAGCATGATCTGCATATATTCTCATAATAATCACTCAAACAGTTTACAACCTTGATCTTTGAACTCCTCAATCTTATCCATAATATCTTGAACGCTTACACCTAAATAATCAGCAAGACAGTCCAAACAATAAAATGCTGTAATCTGCTCCCCTAATAATTTTTTGTTAATTCCAATTTCATTTTTTTCAAGTGCTTCCTTCCCGCAAGAAACACATGGTATTTTTTTTATCTTACGCATCAATTACTGTAAAACTCGGAACTGTTTTGCCTGCTTCTTTTTCATCAGCAATTCCCATCTGGATACGAATAATCGCCCGCATATCCATTGCGGGCTGCAAACAGTAACGATTAAAATCACGCGAAGTAATATCCTGCGGTCTGCGAACATGCGGGAAAAGCAGTTTCAGATATGCTGTACATATTCTTTTTATAGCTTCTGTATCACGAGTATCCGCTTTCGGCGGCATATCAATTCGAGCATCTACGATGGATCTATAAGATGGGTCATCTCTAAGCTCATGCATAATACTCGAAAAATATTCCGAATTCAAAGCCCAACCAAACGCTTTTAAATCATCATTCATTCTAGGCAAATCCCACCCTTTTATAAAGCCATGTATACGGTCTAAAAAAGGAACTCTATGAAATGGTTCAGGCAATTCAAAAAACATATTGGTATATTCATCCATGGCATTACCAGAAATATTTCCTAAAAATACAATGCCGGCATCAACGTTCACCTCATGACCATCAGGAGCATTATATTTTCTATTCTCCATAATCTGTTGCAGAGCTGAATGAAGTTCTGTATCTTTCATATACTCTGCTTCTCGAATTTCATCCAAAGCAACAAAGTCTTTATAAGCTACGATACCATCCGCTTTTTTACCAATATCATAAATCAACTTAGCACGAGTAACCTTGCCGGAAACAAGCCAACCATAACGGCTAATTTGACCAAAAAGATACGACTTACCAGTTCCTGGGGGTGCAAGCTCAATCAAATTCAAATTTTTCTCCACAAAAGGCAACAATCGTTGAATAACTGAAAGCTTCTGTGCTCTACTTTCGTATCCAAAAGGATTATAGTCAACAGCAGACAGCACAATATCAATCCATTCATCCAGAGAAAAACTTTCACGTGCAGACTTAAATTCCTCCAGATCGGTTTCATACGGGCAAAAATCTGTGAAGTCCATCATTTTAATTTTCCCTGGGGTTTTTGCATCATACGGGTATTGATAACCCAGTTCAATAATGCCCCAATTTTCTTCTGCTTTCAGCAATGCTTCGCTACAAGCGTTCCACACTTCACGTGGAATCGTTGTATCTTTATATGTAAGTCCAAAATCTGGAAGTGCAAAGGATATCTCACCAGTGCGAATATCAATTTCTATACATACTTTTGCCAGAATCTTAATAACTTCACCATTGTTAATGATTCTATTTTTCAAATTCTTCCAATCATCCTTTTTAGGAATGTAGGTACTAATAAAATCAGATGCCCCATCAACATCTACTTCACCATCATCATCTTGAAAATTTTTTACCACATAATCACGCATAAATGACGGAAGCTTAAAAGAAGAAATAAAATTATTTTGCTGAAGATCCTTAAATACCACCATAATATCAAAAGCATCTTTAAGGCGATTAATAAAATCATCACCTACTTCACCGGAAGTACTGTATCTTTCAATTCCAGTAGAACCCGATAGACCGAAAGCAGCCATCCAAGTCTCAACTATCCATAATGCGTTACTTTCAGCAATACCATAATCTTTACAGATTCTTTTTTGTAGCTGTGCTTTCTTTATAGCACGCTGATCATCTGGCACAGAACGAAGGTCTACAACTCCGACTTCAAACCCATTCATCAACAGGTTTATCTCTTTTGATTCCGTCGGAAAGGTATCAGACAATAAACTTCTCAATGTTCTTTTATCTTGAAGTGCATTAGGATAATTATTCACTAATGTCCTGAGTTTTGCGACAAATTCATCCATTACAGATTCCCTCCAATCCTATTTATAGTCCAAACAGATTTCTCTGTTTTGTAGCTCGTTCAATACTAAAATCAAGTGTAACACCAACGTTCTTATCACCATCGTAAATAATGGCTTCATAGGAATTTGTGCGTTTTAATTCGGGCATAACAAATTCAGCGTGTTTCTTGTCTCCTACGAATATACCATCATAAAAAATACCATTTACCTGTATACGTGGGTGTTTCATTTGCATATTAGAGAACAAAATAATTTTCGCATCTTGTCCCATTTTAAACTTAATCACAGGATCAACAAAACAATAAGTGATATTGTCTGGTTTTCTCGTTAACGAAATAACAGGGACAAGAACTTCTTCCAATGTAGCACCACCATGAACTTCAAGATTCGCAGCACGTCCTCCCTTAAAACGTTCGTAATTAGCAAGAACAGCATAGCCATCTTCATATGAGACTTGTGGAAGATTAGGATCTTCATCAGTTTTGCAACATCTACCGCTGTGAACACCTTTTTCATCAAGCTCAATATTAGATGAAGATTCTTTTCCATACAAAACAGCCAAACGGCTTGCTCCATGGTCAGAAAGTATTACTGCCTTTTGAATCGTTCCCTGCGCTAGCTGTGACTGAATGCGTCGCAATTCAGCATCAATGATTTCCAATTCACGAAACAGGTGGATAGGATAAGGGCAGGTAGCGTAATCATAAACCATGCTATGATGTTTCAACTCATCCAAATCGGATATTTTTTTCACATTCGGACAAGTATTCTCAAATTCCTTGTTTGTCGAAGTAATGGAAGGAAGCTCGCAACGACCAATAGCAAATTCAGAGACTAAACCATATTTTTCACATTTGCTCTGAATGAAAGTAAGATACTCAACGCCCAAAGCATCGAAGAAGTAAAATTCGGTCTTATCTTTGTTGAGTTTTGAAACAATGCTGCTTCGAGGTTGTAATTTCATAAACGGTCTATTAACCGCATAGTTATCCACTTTTGATATGAACTCGTCAAAAATTCGATTGGTCAATTTCTGTTGCTTGTATTGAGAAAAATAAACGGTCAATTCTTCACGTACATCGTTATCTGTATCTGGCAGTTTCGTGTTTAACCTGTCAAAAACAAACGGCTGTATATAACTATAGATGTCGGGAAATCCTCTTTTTAATACATTTCCGATTTCATCTTCACTATAGTCATAAATGGATAGACTTTTGACCAATTCATAACGCTCACGCTCACTAGCTGATGTCAAATAATATACAGAGTACTTCCCATGCATACCGATTTGATCGCAATAATCGTCAATATAAGGAAGATTTTCAGGGATATTGTCCAAAATATGCTTTCTCTCGGCATAATATGTATCAAACATAGGATCATCATATTTGATATTAAGAAGCTCACTATATAAAGAATGTTCAAATGTATCAACAGAATCAGAGTTTGCAATGATTCGAGTTACATATTTATTGTTTCCCGCTCCAAAGACCTGCATGGCAAGCCAAAGAAGCCAGAGTTTATTTTTGTCACCTGTTTCCAGCACATTGTTTAAATGAATAATTAAATTAGAGGTTGCTCCAAAATTGAAACATACAAGCCCTGAGAATGTATTCATGCCTTCCATAATATTTAGCAACCATCCCCATTGTTCCTGTGTCCCATACTCCTTTTTAGTAAGTCTCAAATCAGAGTATTTTTTACATACAGCGTCATAAATTCCAGTACTTTCAGTTACAGAAAACAGTGATTGACTAAAAATAGAAGTCTTGAACCTGGTCAATACCGTTAGATCAGGATGTACTTGCAGTTTTGCATCATCCATTTTCTCCATATATTTTAATAGCCCCTGAATACCATTCAGAGGTTTGAAACCGACACAAACTGCTTCATTATCAGTTAACTTTATCTGAGGAAGAGGAGATGATTTCCCTTCCACCAGAACAACACGACGATCATATCGAGGGTCAAACTGCAAGTATCGGTCAATAAATTTCTTACAATGATTTAGCAATACAATTGCATGACCAGAGATACTTAATCCAAGCAACTCATCTATAAGTGAATCTACAGCCGTCTCATTTCTTAACATAACTGCTTGTGATGCACCAACCAGCACATAAGTTTCCTTGCCAGTTATCTTTGCAATGGCATCATCAACGATAGGTAATCCATTTTTTTGTATGAATTGAGAAACAAATATACACTGCTTACTAGCATCTGCTTCCAGTCGCTGAAGAACAGTCTGGTAATCATTAAAATTCTCCACATTAACCAAGAGAGGGTACCCCCACGATTTGCCAACGCAATATGCATTTATTTCTTGAAAGCATTCATTTACAGTCTTGCAGTACATAAACACCCTCCTTACTTATTCTTTAGAATTTCGATACCTACATTGACATTATCTGAAATCAGGTCTCTCAGATAGTGACGAAGTTCTGTTGCATCCATTTTTTCAACAACAGCCCAAACCTTTTCACTGCCACCAGTCTTATATTTTTTCTCTGCAAGTATTCTAATTTGCTTCTGTACAGTAGAATTATCCATCCAATCATACGGACGAACAGTAACATGAGCAATCAGATAATCTCTAATTACCTGTGCGTCATCCAGCATCAGTCCATAATCCCCAACAACACAGCTCATAAAACACTTATCACGGAGTTCTTTATTAGTAAGTTTATCGAAGTAGGTTACACGGTTCAAATATGCAATAGCACGAGTAATAGACCTCTCAGACGGAGAATTTTCCATCATAATTGCAAATATTTCTTTTGCTTCAGGACGTTCCTCATCATCAAGCATACAAAGAATAGGGGTGTCATATCGTGCAGACCAATCACGAGGATCTTTCGTTCCGGTCTTTTCCATCCACAAATCTTTAAGTTGCTTTTTAGCCTGATTCTGAAGGAATACCTTAACAGCATTCTCAATATAGGTCATATACTCAGTAGAGGACTTCGTGAACTGACCAGCAGGAATATCCTGATATAATTTCAGAATATCATCCGTATCCATTCCATCTATAAAGATTTCCGCAACGATTCTAAAATACGGAATCTGATCTCTATAGAACTTATCAAATGCTTCCCTTTGAGATACCAAAAGAGAATAGAATTTTTCTTTGTTTTGGTCTGCCAAAGCATTTGTCTGCTTCATTCTATGCAATTCTGCAAGGAAAGGAGTTAAATCTCCGGCTGATTTTTTCAGAGCATCAAATGCGATTTTAATATTATTGGTTCGATTATTCCAACCGCTAACAACATCTCTCATACTACAACAAGCAGGAATGCTCTTGGCACTTTCTGCGATAATGCGGTAATCAAGAATAATATCATTGATTTTGTCATTAGCAGTTTCAGTGTTCCAAACCCAGTTTGCGGCATCTGCATTAAACTTCTGTTTTACTTGATCAAGATATGCACCGCCATCACCAATTTGGGCTGCGAGGATTTTCAAAGCACCTCCCTGATATGCATCAATGTATGCCAACATACCATTTCTACACATATCGTTTGTGAGCAGGCGATCAAGATCTTCAGTCAGTGAAGTGTTTTGCATAACCAAACAACCGATTTCATCTGCCAGATCACTTTCAGAAGCTTTGGAACTATTTGCAGTATTGGCAATACCGCAGTAATCATCAATTACAGTAGCTACTGTTTCCATAGGAGTACGAGTCTCAACCTTTTCCAAAATAGACTTAACAGACCAAATCGGGAACGAAAGTTTCTTCATACTGATTCGTACCTGATCTCTTGCACTTTCGATGGAACCACATTGAGTCATAGGAATACGGAATGCTTCTGAAGTACATTTCAAGAACGTCCGCTGCTCGACACTCATCGCACGGATATACTCTGCCTTATATTTTTTATCTGGAGTTACTGTCTGATTAATGGCATTAGCAATGGCTGTTTTCAGACGTTCTGGCGTCATACTGTCACTATTCGATCCATTACTCCAAAAGAAATCACTGTTAGCATATTCTTTCAGCAAAAAACCTAAAATAAATGCAGAAATGCTATTGGCCGTTAAACCATAAGGAGCATGCTCCAACTCAGCATATATTTCTTCAACACTAACCTGCGCAGAAGGAGACGCAAATCCTCTATTGATGATTTCTTCCACTTTAAGTTTCATCTGCACAATTGGCAAACTTCTCTTCGTCGGATTTTCCCAATAATGTTCGATCCCCCATGCACCAGACAATGCTGTTGAAAGGCTAAGCTTATCATTAGGGGCTTTATATGCACCCTTTAATGTTTGAGTAATACCACACTCTGCCCCCATAGGTAGTTGGTTTCTGCCAAACATTGTAGCAGTAACATTATATTGTTCTACACCGTAGATATATTTTCGATGATTGATATTTTCAAATTCTTCTTGAAGTGCAGTTAAATTAGAAAGTCGTTTTCCACTTGGATATTCAGTGCTATACAACATAAATGCACCACTGGCAATCTTTTCTTTCCAATCGTTCAAACACTTTGCAGCCTGCTTCTGGAACTCCCCTGCACGATGCTTGTCATTTTGTGCATAGTAACGGCTATAAGCCATACTTTCGATATATTGTTCTAATAAATCTTTGCCCATAGGGGAAAGGCTTGCATCCACATAAATTAAATCGTTTTTTCCAGACTTAATGTTGCTTACAATCCGGTTCTTTACTTGAGCCGCTTCATCATCGTTCAGAGCAAAAGTCACCAATACAGAGAACCGCTCTGAATGAGAACTTGCGGCAAGCTTAGCCACAGCAGGTGTAAAGTTTCCATAAGCGGCACCACTAAGAATATACCTACCGTTAATAGCCGGAGGAAGTGTAATCGCTCCAATCAAATCAGCATTAGAAATCAGATCCTGAGTTTTAGTTTCTTTGGTTATGGTGTCTTTCAGCCTTTTAATAGTTGCTGCATCACCAGTGCTATTTGCGATTGTATACTCAGATTTACCACCACCAACAGTTCGTTTAAAGAGAATACCATCACGAACAAGTTTTTCTGCAATGGAGCGAGCCTTCCCCTTAGACCAGCCAGTACCAGAGAAAGCAAGATCAACATTTTGTTCATTAGGTTTCAACAAATCAACATCGCTAATACGCAATGAAATTGCCTGCAGCAACAGGACAGTTTTCAATACCTGTTGTTCATCAGGTGTCATCTTTTCAGAATGAAGCAAACTATAGGAATCTAAAATTACGCGGACATCATCATTCAAACCATTCTGTCCTTTACCATAGAAGAAGTCCCACAACATATCAATAGTCAACAAATTAGGTCTATCCAAAGGACCATAGTTGTTAATGAACCACTTAAATGCCTTGGCATCAGTCATATCATTGCTAATAATGAAATCAAACATACTTCTCTGGTTGGAACTGAATGCTACAGAAAGATGCTTCAGCAGCAATGCTGCATACGGATGTATAGGAACAATAGCCTGTAATTCCTGTTCGGACAACACAGTTTTCTGTCCCAGAGTAGATGTGCGTTTCATATTAGAAGTAATGTAACTGCATACACCTGCCAGATCATCCGTCAGTTCACCCTTATATTCGTCCCATTCACTTTTAAGCATGGCATCTTGAGTGGTTTTCATCGCTTGTGCCATCAGACGGAATGCCATATTTTCAGGCAATTCAATCTTTACAGGCGGAACAAAGCGGTCAAGAATCTTTTTTGCCGTTTCTGCATTCAAGAATAAACTCCTACTTTCATGAGATACAATCATAAAGTAGAACGGGTGAGAAAGACTAATTTCAGCCAAAGTTTGAAAACCAGTAAGAGAGTTCGGATTGTTTTGGAAGAACTCAGTAAATTCGTCCCACACAAACAAAATAGCTTTAATCTGATTTTCAGATATAATGTTTTTTATCCAATCTGCCATGCCCTGAATATCCAAACGCAAAGCAGTAATACCGTTATCCTCTGCGACAGTAATAATCTCTCTCATTGTCTTAGCAATCTGTGCGGGTGTACCATTTTGCAAACGGTCAATTACAGCGTCTACATCATTTCCACCAAAAGTCCATGCATATTGTTCCTCTGCAATCAAAGTATTAAAGTAGTCATGATTTGCTTTCTTCTCCAACCATTTCAAGGCGGCATCACGCAGAGACGCTTCTCCACGATTAGTAATTCCATTCTTTTCAAGTGCGGACATAATACTATCCTGTACAGCTAAAATTAAATCTTGATCAGAACGAATAGAGCCAGAGCCGATTCTATGAATGGTAATAAGTTGACCATCATTTTTATCAGCAATAATCTTCTGACAAAGATCTTTACTCAGACCATAATCATCAAAGTAATCTTTGACTTCTTCATCAGTAGCATCAAGCAAGGATTTTACCGTAAGTGCAGCATGAGACTTACCAGTACCATACGCACCTTCAACCCACAAAGAGCGAGGATCTTTACCAGACAATACAGTATGTGTTTTTTCAAGTAATTTTACGAAAGTCTCGTGAGGGTAAAAACTTTTCCAGCTTACCATACCACTTTCAATTAAATCTGCAGTTACAGCCGCATAATACTTAGGATCTATATTGAAGTAGTCCTTATAAAGTTTCTTACCAGCCATAGTTATATCCCCCCTAACTTAGAACAATTTCAATACATCTTCAGAAGTCAACTCAGAGCCAGTAGGACGGAGAGTTATTGTATCCAGGTCAAGAGTAAACGATGCAGAAATAAACTCTGGATAGTTTACAGCTAAACCATTCAAAATACGAATCATAGTGTCTCTGTTCAATCCAAAAATACGGGTTGGACTTACACCATCACGCTCAATGGAATCATCGAGTAGCGTTTCCAGTGTGAACTGATAATAAGAACCACAGGCTTCGGCAAACTTATACAAGCTGTACAGAATAACCTTTGCATCTGGTTCATCCCAAGGAGAACGAGAAATTGCAACCGCCCGATTCTTTTCTTTTATCACATTTCCAAAACCAAGTTTTCCCAAAGGAAGTTCTGTTAATCGAACGAGTGAACTGAAGATATCGTTTGTCCAACTTTCTTTAGCACCATCATCTACCATCATGGAAGCAAGCAATCCCTTTGAGTAATCCAAATCAAAATTCACGTGAATAATGAACCAGTTTACCTGCACAGCGTAGCATAGGTTTACATAGATAATCCCCCACGCCTCATCCTTGTCAATCCCGATAGAATCAACAATTTCAGCCGTTTTAGAAAAGCCGGATTCATCCAACAGTTGAGCATCTCTTAAAAAACGCTTAAAGAAACTGTACATTTGAGAACCAAGTGTGTGATTATCATCAAACTCATTCTTATATGTAAAATACTGATTTACCCACTCCATCTTCGGTGCATGGTGTGAATAGCTATTAAGACTCATACTCTTTCCTGCCATAATAATTCCTCCCTTTGGTTGTTCCAATGACTTATAAACTAAGCATCCTTTTTCTACTTTGTGGCATTGAGCACAATGTTTACATTGTTCACTAATTTTTGCCTGCCCATTTACAAACTCCAGATTTCCATACGGGCAATCTGCTTGACACTCTTTGCAAGCCACACAAGAAACCGCTTTCCTGAACACATTTTTTAGCAGTTTTACAAATTCAGGATTTTCTCTTGCTGTTTGGTTGTCAATGGAGACTATGTTTGCTTTTTCTGTTTCTTCATACCGGAATGTAAGGACATTTCCTTTAAAAGAAATTTTATATGGCGACTCATCATTTATCATAACGCCAATTGTTTTGATCCATTCCTTCCAATCTGTTTTTGGATTAGAAAAGCGAATTTCCACATTATCAGAAGAGTCCTTTCGTTCCGTATAATCGACAGTCATAGATACATCTCTGCCATTTTTTCTTGCTTTCCATCCACCATTTCTGATGAATTCTTCAAGACGTTCTGATGATGGAAATGTTTTTTCGTATGCAGCTCTGATTGCATCAACTAATACTTCCGCTTCATCGTAATAACAATGATGGTTCATGTAGTCATTTCTTTCCGCTGCCCTTGGACAAATAAGGCAACCCACACGGCGATTTCCTTTTTTGTATGCCTCATTCATCACAAGATTATTCATATAAATATATAAGAATATTTCAGCCGAATTCCAATCAAGCACTACATTACAACTATATTGTCCCTTATGTTTTCCTTCATAGGATACAAAATCATACTTACTTCGAGCTGCACTTTCATCCCCACGAACACCCACAAACCCCATACCCGAGAAATTCGGTTTATTAAGAAGTTCTCGAAGTAGCAAAATTTGTGGGGCAGTTTTATGGACACTACAACACCATCTTGTTACTGTTGATGGAGGACCAAATTTCCGCCAAGATTCGGCGGGTTCATAATCCGATCTTGATTCATAAAACCGAATACTTTTTTGTTCACACTCATTCTTTACTATCTCTACAGTCTTATATGTATCGCTAAACTCCATGCGAGTGTCTCCAAATAAGACCATGAAGTCATCATGCGGTAAAGCTTTCTGAACTATATCTAAAACCACAATGCTATCTTTACCACCGCTAAATGCTACATAAAACACATCGACCTTTTGCTGGTATTCACGATATACATTATATACTTTCTGTATGGTTTCCTGTGTTAGTGTTTCCAAAATATCAGCATTTTTCTGGATCATTGCAGGAAGATTAACTAATTCCAACATTCCGTTATTTGGTTCTGGCTCTTCAACTAAAATTATTTCGGGAGAAACATACAATGTGCCTCCTTTCGCTCTTGCTACAGTTCTTCCTTTGTAAATATAGTTATTTGCCTCAGCCCACATTAGCGGTGCGCTGTCATCCTTGGGATAATTCCAAAAACGGTCAAGCCCAAGAATATCTAGTTCTTTATAATACACGGGACGTGGTTCCTTGCTAAACTTTGAGATTTCAGTTGTAAGCAATAGTCCACCGGTCTCCGTATCCCAAACATATTGGTACATGATTGTATCCTCTTTTCTATTTCTTTCTTGCCTTCAGTAAAGTAGCTATGCAAGAAGTGAGGAAAACGCCATGGATTGATTTTTCAAAACCGATTTGATATGTTTCGACTTCTCTGCCCATGACATATCCTCCGTTGTTCTTAATTTTTTTGTGTTTGCAGTTTTGCTTTTGCTTCCTGCATAACTTTTTCTATATCACTATAACTTCTTCTTTGCTGATATCCCAAATCAACCAACAGTTGAAGAGCATCTTTTTTATTTTTCCATCCTGTATTCTTCACAAGAACATCAACAATCAATGTTCTATAATCAGAAATACCTGCGTCTTTTCTAAGCACAGCACCGCAACAATCAGTAGCAGAGTAGCTCGTGTGCAACAATATAAACTTCTGACTATAATGTGCCACATAACTTTCCAACACAAAATTATTCCATGGAACATCAATCGTAGGAAAATGCAAGAACAAGTTGATTGTTTTAATCGTTGTGTAATCACCTTGGATAAAGTTGTCCAATACAGCGTCTATCTGCTCAACATCAAAATGAATCTGATCTCTGCGAACGAACTCGTTTTGATTAATACGAACCATTTCGCTATACACAGAATCCCAATAGATTACGGTGTTTAACTCACTTGCAAATTTTTTAAGTTCATCAACAGTAATGTGTTCGGAACGCTGGCAAAAATCCGTGAAAACCTCCGCCATACTAATTTCTTCATCTTTCGCGCTGATGATAGCACCTCTAAAAGAGAACTTATCATGCAGAAGATATGCAAGGGCATTGCGGAGTCCCCATACAGGATAATCAGGAGTGTTCAGCAGTACAGACGGATAATGTATCTCGATTAGTTGCATCAATTCAACATCAGAAATGTATTTATGCTGCAACAAAGCGTGACTAATCAATTTCGCAATCTGCTGAATTTCACTTTCACTAACTGGTAGATTCGGTGCATACAAGTATGCTTCTGATGCAACATTCACAATAGCTGATGTTATTACTAATTCATGTTTGATTTTGTCCAGCGGAATATACCAAAGATCCTTTTCTATTTCTGCATAGGTTACTGGTAAATGAGACTCCTTCATATACTCAATAACATCTTTGTTAGGAGAAGGTTCTTTGTTATATCCAAATAAATAGTTATATCTCTTAAAATAATTGTGTCTTCCAGAACTAAACAATAGCCTTTCCAGCGAATCTACAGTGTAGATGTGTAACATCTCTGCAAGCTGTTCTTGAAATCGTGTAAACAGGCACTCTAAATAAATACAAGATGCTCCATCTTTAAATGTTTCTGTGATGGTATCATTAATTTCTTCAAGAAGATCTTTTTGCTCTGTTTCATCTTTTATAAAGATACGCTCATCACGCAGAGTACCGATTTTCATTAATGTTCGGACAAGATGCTCATCATCTTCCGTTAATTCATCTCCAAACATGTCACTGTAATACATTCTGAAACGGTTTCTGTCAATTGCCTTTGCCGATCTGAATCCATCCTCAAAATTTTCTGCCAAAATAGCAGTATATCTTTCCTTGACCTGAGGATCGACAAAATTTATGTCAACGGAAATATTGGGGTTATAAACCGAATTTTCAATAGGTGTAACAAGAACTGAACCGGCAGGCTTTTGTTCGCTGTCCGTTTTAGTAGCCCTACGGAAAGCTATAAGTTTATTCATTGCAGATACAAGACGCTTTTGTCTTTCGTTATTTAGTTCTACAAATCTACTATCTTTCCGTATCTCTAAGAAAACTCGTTCAAGGGTATCCGCATCCTGAATCAAAAGAAAATTTTCTTCTTTTATGTAATTATTCTCTTTTGCAAATTCGCTACTTTTTTTAATATCCGATAGGTATGCAAGAATTACCGACTTATGCATTTGATGAGATTGTGCCCATGCAATAAAATCAATTCTATTTTTCTTAATTTCATTCTCTTGATCAAGAACAACCTTGACAGGTGCCTTGGCAAATGTTCCTCCTACAAGAGAACTGCAGTAGTCCCAATACTTCGACAGTGCCGTACGGTAACGGTTATGCTGACCTTGGTTCAACTGTGCAAAATCAGGATTCGCCAGCAGTTTTGTACTGATCTGATGTACGTGCTCTTTATCAAGAATAAAGTACAATTCTTTTTCGGAAAATCCTAGTCTTACAGAATATTGCCCTGCAACATTTATCGCAGAACTATAGCTTTGCGCTGACCGTTCTGCCAGACCTGCATCTGATATAAGCCAATTCTCAAAAGCAAATTTACCATCGTATACAGAAGTAATTATTGTATTGTTTTTCTTTTCATTTAGTTTACTTTTAGCTTGCTCCTCGCTGATATCTTGTACAAGTAAATCATCTGTCACAGTAAACATCTGTTTTATCTGTTGTTTTCGATAAGTAATTTCAATGTTATCATAATCCATATTACACTTGTCCATGAGTAAGCGCACTATAGTGATGATTTCGTTTGGATTACAATCAGTTTCAAGATATAATCCATCATTAATTTTCTGTGCATTGCCAAGCCTATCAAAACTGGCTCTACCAGATAAAATGACTTTACCAACTCCGGCAAAACGGTATCCAACCATACCACGAAGAATAGCAGGATAGTCTTCTTGTAAAAATCCAATAATATGCACAAAGGCTTCTTGCCAACCTTGACATTTTTTACTTTCACCAAAATAAGACACTTCGATAGGATTGATGAACTCAAACTCTATTCTTTCATTTGCAAAATTCCAAATAAGACCTTCATCATTACATTCAGCTGATTCAATAGTAGTAATATTTTCTGACTCAGAAGTGATATTTTTGTTTTCTGTAACGGTAACATCTTCGTCCGTTGTACTTTCTTGTATTGTTTCAATATCTTCCACATGTATGATATTAACTGTTTCCAATACTTCTTCCTGTTCAACGCTTTCGGAGCTTTCAGTTACTGCAACTTCCTCAACAGCTGTGTTTTCTAAAAAGACACTTTCTTCCTGAATAGCATTAACCGGCGGCTCCTTTTGAGTAGGATTTTCATCAAGAAATGTTAGGTAATACTCCATGACCTTTTTCATTTTTCCGAGCTGACGGAAATATTTAAATTGAAACATTCTATTTGTCCGAATTGTATTGGTAACATATTGCAAAGTTTCAAAATCGGTTGTCTCGAATAATGGTGCAACTAAAATACGTTTATTCATGCAAAAGGTTTCAATATCCCTGCACACAAAGTAGAATTCTGAAAGTTGCACCGAAGAAACTCTTGCAGAAAGCCACGCAAAGAATTTATCCTGTACGCTGACTTGCATGACCTATTCTCCTTTCGCTTGGATTAGTATTTCATCAAATACAGATCGCCTAGTTTTATATAAGGCAACCATATCTGTAAACAATTTTGTAGCACTATGCAAACCAGAAGTCTTTTCATCAACTAAACCATCTATATTTTTCATTTGCATAGAGATTCCATTTTCATTACGAAATATTTCATCTATTTCAATGCCAGATAGAACTGCTCGACGCCTGAGAAGTGTAGAAACTTCTTTTACTGCCTCTTGTTTAGATAACTCTTTATTCTTAACCCGAAGATATGCATCAATAAGTATTGCTGTTTCCTGTTTATCCCATGGTATTCGCAGTGCCATTCAATTCACCTCCAACTTTAACTCCATTGAAACAGTCAAACAATTTTTCTCATTTATCTTCACTCGAAGGGCACTTACACATGAAAGTATATTGGGGACGCTGTGTCCCATTCGGAATCAACCAGTTAGTTCCTACTTTCACAGCATCCTTTATAACTCTTTTTTTACAATAATATTGAACCTGTCTAACAGAAATATTCCATTTATCAGCCGCTTCTTTTGTAGTCATAAATCCATCCATAGACGTTCCTCCTCATCAAACAATCTAAATTAAGCTATATATTTTAATATTACATCTTTATTGGCGAAACGTCAATTCGTTTGAACGAAATCGTGTATAAGACTAATAAATTGTTTTACGAAAATTCTAATAAATAAGTTATGACATATTGCTATTCTTCCAAATACATTTTCAACGCATTATAGCAATTCAATGTCTCATTATCGGCATCATTGAAGTTCTGGGAATAGGTCTGTAGACTCCCCGTTGGATCTGTCGCCAGATTCGTCAATGATATATACGCATCATACAATTCTGATAGTGATTCATACGCATCCTTATATTCTTCCGGTGGATTCTTTAATTTCTTCATCAGCGAGTTCACGGTATCTTTATTGTCATTGATATCTGCTATCTGGCTACTGAAACTACTATCTGAAAACAGATTTTCCAATGCTTCGTTGAAGTCAGAAACATAGTATCCTTTGGGTCTTGTATATTTGTCTGTCGCACTGTCACTTTCCTCATAAATAGCGTTATACCACACCTGTTTAATCAGATTGCCACAAGTTTCTGCATCACTGGCACCAGAAAGCATGGAATACGCTGCCATATTCAAATTTGTACCATATTCCTCACTCTGCTTTTGGGCTTCTGCTTTTGCCTTTTCTTCCACATTCTTTTTATGTGTCTGCACTCCAACGGCTGTAACAATTGCAGCAACAATAATTGTTATCGTTGCTATCACAATTACTTTCTTTGATTTTCTTGTTATCTTCACACCGGTTACTTCCACCTGCTGTGGAGCTCTTTCCGTCTCAACAACGTTCTCTATTGGACAACCACATTTCGGACAGATATCCAATCCTTCTTCCAATTCTGCGCCACAATCTGGACAGTATTTCTTTTCTTCCGGAACCAATACTGTTCCACAATGTACACACTTCTTCGCCTTATCCGATATTTGTTCGCCGCAATTCGGGCATATTGTCATAGCCATAATCTTTTTCCTCCGTGTTTTTCACTTTCAATTCCATCTCTACTATTTCCAGTAGTTTTTCCAATCTGCTTTTCTTTGACATACGTTTTACAGTCCCTGCATCATGATATTTTATATACTGGATTACCTCAAAGAAATTCTCTGATGGTAGCCTTTGTTTATGATATCCTTCTGTACATTTCATTTTCTGTTTTTTGAAATATTGCGACTTGCATATTCTGTAGTTTTCATGAAGCAACTTTTTTACCTTATCCTTTTGCAGATAAACAATCCATCTTGAAAAAGCAGTCCTTACAAATACAGTGTCGCTGCTGATGCTATAAGATAATTGAAACCATTTACAGATTTTTTCTATATTTGTTTCCGTGAGAGGCAGTTGTTTTAAATCATCTCTGTATTTCTTGTTTTGTGCTTTATTACCAAATTCCCACCCCAATTGTTTCCAACTTTGACTTTTACCGCAGCATTTACATACCGTATATCCTTTGAAAATCATACTTTTAGGTACTATTGATTTTCTTTCAACAGCCATATTTTTCACATACCGACAGTTCTCTGCATGTAACTTTCTGGTAGCCTCATTTGCAATACATCTCTCCTCTGCAGTCACACTATTATATTGTTGAAAGCATCGGCAATATAGCTGATAAAGACAGTCTGCATCATGTTTCGCATAATGAAGGTAATTTCGGGCATATTTGATTCCAGCACACGTTAATGCCTTTTCAAATCCAATAAGATCATTTCCATTTCCTGTAATAACACTCAGAACCTCTTGTAAAAACACCGGTTTATGCCTTTTTATTAAAATACCGTTTTTTCTCATATCTCTCAGGAACAGATCATAAGTATCTCTGTTCCATACTACAAGAAAATGATATTCGTGAAAGGTTTGTGCAAACTTCGTTAATACCACGTCTTCTTCTTTTCCCTGCATAATATTTGTTACCGGAGTATGCGTTACAATTTCCGTCTTTTCATTAAATAAGCTCGGGTCACTCAATCTGATTGCTTTGGAAAATATCTTTGTTTTTTGTATTTTTATATCAGCAGCCACTACTCCTATCTGAATTGCTTCACGTCCATCCACCCCCGTGGTTCCAGGAGCCTGATTCCACTCTAAATCAAGGAACAGATATTCCAATTGTTCTTTTTTCCTTACATCAGCAGCCACTATTTTTTCCCTTCTTTATATGCCTGTATCTCATCTGCCCAGTGTTCGTCCATAAAATCCATCATTGCATCACTTTCAACAGCTTTGGAAATAGCTCTTCCTACAGCTTTAAAGTTCAATTCAACACCCTTGGAATCATTCTCATATGTCACAGATCTGTTTCTGGCAATCCCTATCTTCTCAGCCTCTCTTCCTGCATCAATATTGGCACCCAGGAACATGAACTCCCATCCGCACTCTTTTTTTGCTTCTATCTTCCTCCTGATCTGCTCCTGTGTAAAATGCTCACTGGAATTTTCTAATCCATCCGTAGTAATAACAAATATAATCTTTCCTGCTCGGTGATTCTCTGGAAGATGTTTCTGTACATTTTCCATTTTTTCAATTGCTGTTCCAACTGCATCGAATAAAGCGGTACAGCCACGCACAAAGTATTCTTTTACCGTAAGTGGTTCAATAATCTCCACCGGAAATCTATCATGAATGATATCTACTTCATCATCAAATAAAATAGTGGTCACATTCACTTTCTTTCCCTGTTCCTTTTGCTTTGCAATCATGCCATTAAAGCCGCCAATCGTATCACTTTCCAAACCACCCATCGATCCACTTCTGTCCAAAATAAAAACCAACTCAGTTAATTCTGTATTCATGTGATTTCCTCCTCTGATTTTTGTTGTTAATCACATTTTATCTACAGAACCAACTGAGTTGGTCGCCTGTCAGGTGACATTAGTATTCTTTTATTTATTCTCTATTTGAGCATGAAACTCATATATCTTCTGTCCGTTTTCGTATCCTTAAATCCATACTTTTTGTAAATTTCATATGCATTCATATAACAGCATGTTCGCAACGTTATTTCCTGATACCCCGCATTCCCTGCATCCATTCGTATTGTATTTAAAAGTTCTGTTCCAATTCCCCTTTTTTGATACTCTGGAAGCACAGCCAATAATTCTACATATAGTATTTTCCCAAACATCAAATCAGGAACCTCATATGCAAGCAATACGCCGCATACAATATCATCTTCTACTGCTACATAAGAAAATTGGTGTTTCAAGCAAAATTCTACATACTCCTCAAATTTAAAATACCGTTCAACTATTCCCTCCATTCCATAAAATGCACACTCATAAATTTTTTTAATATCATCTGTGTCCAATCCTGTTGCATTCCTTATAATCCTCATATTATACTTGACTCCTTGCTATTTTAATATCTTTATAGCCTTACTTTAAATCAAATATTGAGTAATAAGGTCGCCTGCCAGGTGACATTGCACCAAATTATTCAGCTAAAACACTGGCTGTCCATACGCATCCAGTATATCATTAATTTCAAACATGTCATAGATCTTGTTCTGCAAGAAATATGCCACGATAATATCTGTTTTTGAACTTCTGGACAATGCAAAACCGGCACTTGCCAGTAAATCTTTCGCTTCGTCCAATGATAATTCCAAAGCAATCGTAAAAGCCAGTACTGTTTTTTTGTTCGGAACATAATTGACATCTTTCCGGATTTTTGAAAAATGTCGACGATCCACATACGCCTTTGTATATGCTTCTGAATCTGTCATACCACGCTCATCAATCATGCGAAGCAATCTCTGTGAAAATGTTTCCTCTAGCTGATTCATCAGAGTATCAATGTTTCTGTTTACTGACATTGTAGAAGACATACCTTTTTGGAGTTTCGTCTTCTGCATCGTTGAAACATCAAATTCTTCCGAAGCCGATTCGTCTGTCTGACTGTTCTCCAGAATCTGCTGATCCTGCAATGCCTTTTTCTCGGCTCTCTTTTTCCTGAATCTTGTTATTCTATCAAAAATGGATTTCATTTCCTTATCCATCTTGATATCATCCTTCACTGGTTCATAATATTTATTTATGTATTTTCCCACTTCATCTATCAGCTTTTGATCTGCCATATCTTTACCGCCTTTTATCATTCTTAATCGTCATAATGACTGAACCAAATAATCCCTGTTTTCATTTGTTTAATATCAAAATAACACACTTTTTTGCCATTGAAGTCGCATACCAGGCGACATTCATTTATAGAACTATACACATTATAACATTTCTGTCTTTCCCGTAATCTCTTGATTACTGACTCTCTTGTCATTTTTGTCACGACCTTGTCTTTTTCTGTAAATTCTTTTCCTGCCAAATATATTCTCCTTCCCACCGAGAAAAACAAAAAGCCATTTACATTTTTACAGCAAATGACTTTTCCAAAAAGTGTGAATGCACTTTTCCTTTATTTTGTTATCTATGAACACCGTATTTTCTTCGATTCTATAGAGCATAAAATATCAATTCTTTATTACAAGAAAGAAAGCTTTCCAGAACGTGTAAAAGCATTACCTATACGATGCCTTGTCAAGAAATCTTCTGATGTAATAAGGTCATTAGAAGATTGTAAAATGGCTGTTAAAAGTTTTGTATTTTGTCAAGTGCTTTTAGACATTTTCATTTTATATTTTCCTTTTCCATGACCGGATACTGGTTCAATAATATCTGCCTGCACCAGATTTGAAAGAAGTTTTGAAGCACCTGAACCTTTCAGCTCAAGAAGTTCCATAACTGCACTTCTTCCAAATATTCCATCAAAGCCAAACTTTTCAAAAAGTCTATGAATATGGACTGTCGTTTTTACTGAGAAACCGCTGCCTTTTTCGGAAAGTACACTTTCAATATCCACTTTTAGGTCTTGAATGTCCACTTTTGCATTCTCAATATCCACTTTTGCATCCCCAATGTCTACTTTTATCACATCTTAAATCCACAAAAACTTTCTCGCCTGAAAACATAAAGAAAGTTTGAAAGTGACGCGGTCTACCCTGAAATTGATATCCTCAAACATTCTCTCGCATTTACATAATAAAATATCACCTTTTTTGTTTTCTTAAATATAATGCATATTTCCATACATTAATTGGCTTAAAGGCTTACTTTTTAGCATTTTTACCTGCTGTTTTTTCTACTTAAAATCTTCTCTTAGTACAATTTTGCTCCTGCCGGAATCTTATCATCCAGAATCAGCACATTCAATCCTTCTCTTCCTTCTACAAGGTGTGTAGCGGAGATGATCATACCGCAAGAATCAATTCCCATCATCTTACGTGGTGGAAGGTTTGTGATTGCAAGCAATGTCTTTCCAACCAGTTCTTCCGGCTCATAGTAATCGTGAATTCCGCTTAAAATCACACGATCTTCGCCACTTCCGTCGTCTAATACAAACTTCAGAAGCTTCTTAGATTTTGGAACTGCTTCACATTCTTTTACCTTTACAGCACGAAAATCTGACTTGCTGAATGTTTCGAAATCAACCATATCTTCAAATAATGGTTCTACTTCTACATTAGAGAAATCAATCTCAACTTTCGCCGGTGCAGCTGCTTCTTCTGCCGGAACAACTACTTTTGCAGCTACCGGAGCAGACTGTGCAGCGTTGTTTGCTTCATTCTTAGCTCCGCCCTGTGACTTCATTGTCGGGAAAAGCAGTACGTCTCTGATAGCGGCGCTGTCTGTTAAAAGCATACACATTCTGTCAATACCGAATCCGATACCTCCTGTCGGCGGCATACCGATCTCAAGTGCATTCAGGAAATCTTCATCGGTTGTATTTGCTTCTTCATCACCTTGTGCCAAAAGTTCTTCCTGTGCTTTAAAACGTTCTCTCTGATCGATCGGATCGTTCAGCTCGGAATAGGCATTCGCCATTTCCCATCCGTTCATAAAGAACTCGAAACGCTCTGTATACTCCGGATTCTCCGGTTTCTTCTTTGTAAGAGGAGAAATCTCGATCGGGTGATCCATTACAAAGGTAGGCTGGATCAAATGCTCCTCTGCAAATTCCTCAAAGAACAATGACAAAATGTCACCTTTCTTATGATGCTCCTCGTATTCTACGTGATGCTCGTCTGCGAGCCGGCGAGCCTCCTCCAAAGTCTTAACTTCGTTCCAGTCAACGCCTGCATATTTTTTCACGGCATCTACCATTGTAATACGTTCAAACGGTTTTCCGAGATCCATCTCAACTCCATTGTAAACGATCTTCGTTGTTCCGAGAACTTCCTGCGCCACATGACGGTAAAGATTCTCTGTAAGATCCATCATTCCGTTATAATCTGTATATGCCTGATAAAGCTCCATCAATGTAAATTCCGGATTATGTCTCGTATCAAGTCCTTCGTTTCTGAATACACGACCGATCTCGTACACTCTTTCAAGACCTCCGACAATCAGACGTTTCAGATAAAGTTCAAGAGAAATTCTCAGTTTCAAGTCTTCATTTAAAGCATTAAAATGTGTCTCAAACGGTCTTGCAGCAGCTCCGCCTGCATTTGCAACAAGCATCGGAGTCTCCACTTCCATAAATCCTTCGCCGTCCAAATATCTGCGGATCGCGCTGATGATCTTAGAACGTTTGATAAATGTATCTTTCGCTTCCGGATTCATGATCAGATCCACATATCTTTGACGGTAACGCATATCTGTATTCGTCAGTCCATGGAACTTCTCCGGAAGAATCTGAAGACTCTTGGAAAGAAGTGTTACATGAGATGCATGAATGGAAATCTCTCCTGTTTTTGTCTTGAATACCTCTCCTTCGATTCCGATCACATCACCGACATCAAGTTTCTTAAATTCTTTATAATTTTCTTCTCCAATGCTGTCTCTTGCTACATAAGACTGAATATTTCCTTTTAAATCCTGAACATTACAAAAAGATGCTTTTCCCATTACTCGCTTTGACATCATACGTCCTGCGATGGAAACCTGCTTTCCTTCAAGCTCCTCGTAATTTTCTTTTACTTCTACACTGTGATGTGTCTGATCATATTTTGTAATCACGAACGGATCTTTTCCGCTTCCCTGCAGCTCTGCAAGTTTCTCACGGCGTACCTTTCTCAACTGATTCAGATCCTGTTCCTGTGCGTTCTTCTGCTCCTGTGCCACTTTCTTATCTCCTTTCCCGGATAACTTTTCCTCTGTTTTTGCTTTATCTCTTACTATTCCGTTACGCTTTTTTTCTCTTTATCTGCCTTTTTCGCCTCTTTGAAACATTCCCATACATGCGAATTCAGACCTCTTAAAAAGAGGTCTGTTTATAATCATCTGTTTACATTGAACGACTGATCTCAAGCACTTTGTACTTGATTTCTCCCGCCTGTGTTTCTACGCTTACCGTATCTCCCACTTTTTTTCCGATCAATGCCTGACCAACCGGAGACTCGTTTGAAATCTTTCCTACCAAGCTGTTTGCCTCTGTTGATCCCACAATTTTAAATTCCATCTCTTCATCGAATGTTATGTCAAATACTTTTACCGTACATCCGACATTGATCTTATCAAAGTCAACTTCATCTTCAACAACCACTTCTGCGTTTTTCAGGATGCCTTCAAGTTCTTCGATACGCGCTTCGATATCTCTTTGTTCATCTTTTGCCGCATCATACTCTGCATTCTCGGAAAGATCTCCCTGCTCTCTTGCCTCTTTGATCTTAGCTGCAACCTCTTTCCGTTTGACAACTTTAAGAGTTTCAAGTTCATCTTCAAGTGCCTTTAATCCGGCATAAGTAAGTAATCTTTTCTTTGCCTCCGCCATTGATAACGCTCCTTTTCTGTCATTCTTTTTCACTGTTTTTTGTCTATTCCCGACAGGAAAACTTGTCCCTGCACGCTGTCTCTTTTAGTTTATTTCACAATTTCAATATTATAACCATCAACCCCATTAATGTCAAGGTTTTTGGCGTAAACAAGACAGCTTTTACATGATATTTCGCAGAAAATATAGCACTTATTAACAATACAGCGTTATGCCGGAATTACCGTAAGTTCCCAAAGACACATTCCGGGATTACAGGCGGCTTTCCAAGGTCTTGATCCTTCTGTCTTCGTTCATTACCGCGCCACTGCAAACAGGGCCGCCACTAAGTGGCAGCCCTGCATTTTTCCGTACTATTTACGGATAAAGCTTATTTTCTTTTGTTTCTTTTGAAGATTGTCAAAGCCGCTCCGCCTGCAACCGCACCTGTAAGAACTACAAGCCCGATCAGCAGCGTTACGTTAAAGTTATCTCCTGTCTGAACCGCTCCGCCTTTGTCCGGTTTCTCTGTATTCGGTTTCTTATCCGGATCTATCGGTTTCTTATCCTCTGACGGATCTGCTTTCACCGATATGGCTACGTCTGCCGACTGTCCGCCGTATGTTACTGTTACTTTCTTCGTATCCGCTGTCAGTTTTGTATTAAGACTCGGATTAAAGGAGAAATCTTTTGCTGTCTCCGGCCCGTATGCAACAACTTTTGTTGTTCCGTCTGACATCGTTACTGTAAGACGAATTCCTGTCGGATCGAATTTATCGCCTTCTTTGTACTCTGTCTTAGCCGGATTTGCTTTAATTTCAACTTTTTCTACCTTCGGGTTCTCCGGTACTACCGGTGTGTCAGCTTTCACTTTAATATCGATGTCTGCCGTCTTACCGCCATATGTTACAGTTACTTTTTCATCGCTTGTTTTCAGTGCTGTATCAAGCGTCGGGTTAAATGCGAAGTCTGCCTTTGTTGCATCGCTGTAAGCTACTTCTTTGTCCTCGCCTTTGTTATATTTCACTGTAAGCACAAGTCCTGTCGGATCGAATTTATCACCTTCTGTATATTTTGTCTTCGGTGATGTCTTAACTTCGATTCCTGTTACTTTCGGCTCTTCCTCTTTTGGATTAACCTGAATGATAATGTCTGCTGTTTTACCTTTATATGTAACAGTTACCTTCGTATTCTTTGTAGTAAGCGCTGTATTCAATGCCGGATCAAATGTGAACTGTCCTGCTGTTTCAGCGTTATATTCTGCTACATCTTTCACGTCATCATTATCATATTTAACTCCAACTTTAAGTCCTGTCGGATCGAATGTTTCACCTTCTGTATAAGTTGTCTTCGTCGGCTGATTCTGGATTACAAGTTCTGTCGGCTTCGGCTCCGGTACTACCGGTCCGTCCTCTGCTAATTTCACACGAATCTCAGCCGCGCTCATAAACTTGTTCTCCTGACCTCCGTCACCATAAGTTTCAACACCTGTAAAGCGGATAAACTTCGCCTCAACCGGCTGTACGAACTGAGCGATTTTCCAATCTGTTCCGTTTGCCCACTCTTGTGTTGAAGGAGTAATTTCTACCTTTGTCCACGGACCATCTTTACTTGTCATGCTTACTTCTACAGTATATGTCTTCACACGACCGTTCTGATCTCCTCCTGTAAGCTTGCCGCCCTTCGGCAAATAACGGATTGCATCAACCTTCTGTGCCTCTGCAAGTTCCATAGTTACATAAAGGTTTTCGTTTGTTGTTGACGGATTCCATCTTGAATGCCAGAACGTATCATTCTTTTTATCAAACGCTTTGTCAATATCCGTTCCGTTATTAGGCTGAGTGCTTCCCGCCGACGGAGTGATAACTCCTGTGTAATCCTTGCTGTCGTCCGCCGGATCTGCCACGCCGAGGTTGATCACAAATGTATTCTGTGTTTTATGATCTTCTGATTCGATCAATATTTTTACAGCATTATTCTTTGCCGGAAGTATTGTTACAGCCGCATTGTCTTTTCCTACTGCTGCGATTTCTTTCACTTCTTTTGCCGAAACATTCCATGATCCTGCCGTAAGTGCTTCTGCCGAAGCCGCTTTACCATCTACAGTCAGGCTCTGCAGTTCCGCTGTTGTGTTTGTTGCAAAATCTGCGGTTTCTGCTTTATACAATTCCGCCTCTGCAATCGCTGTACATGTAAATCCTGCCGGTTTACCGGTTGCATTAGAATTCACCACACGAATCTTAACAAACACACCGCTTGTCGGCGCAAAATCATATTTATACTCTTTTACTCCGTTATTATCTTGTTGTGCAATAGTCTCTGTAGTATCAACTAATGTCCACGTATCTGCTGCACCTGTATCTGATACGAAAATCTGTGTTGTCTTCGCATCCGGATATGTTGCTGAGTAACTATCCTGTCTAAAGAAAATCTTGATCTGATTAAAGTTCATCTTTGTTGCATATTCAAACGTAAGCTCTGCATCTTTATCATCTCTGTTTTGATTAGAATTATCATAATTACTCCAAAGCGTCGTATTTACTCCACCGCTTGTATTGCTGGAAACTTCTCGGCTGCCGTCGCGGATTGCTTCAAGTGTATCTGAAGTAACTGTGAGGTCCTGTTTCAAAGTCAGTGCATCTTTTGCGATATTAGCACCAACTGTAACTTCCGCTTCCTGAACTCTCACAGATGCCGTAACATCCATTGATTCTCCGAACACATCAGCCGTTCCTTTTACTTGTACAATTCCGGCTGTATTATAACCGTCTTTTGGTTTTTCCCATGTCACCGGGAATGATGCCGTAAGTATTGTTCCATCTTCCATGACAGCAGGTCTTGATGTCGGAAGAATCGGTTCTACTCCAACACTTGTTGTTGTTGAATAATTTAACAACGCTGCTACTGTATCAATCATATTTACATTAACGGAAACCGTTTCTGCTTTATCAACACCTTCAACTGTAATTGTTCCTGCCACGCTGAATGTGCCTGACTGATTAATCTGATCTTCTGCAACGTTCTCCCATGTTACCTTTCCTTTTGCTTCTGACTTATCATTAAGAATAACATCCAGTTCTGCCGGAAGCTGTGGACGATTACCCACTTTTACATAGTAGTTTTTGGACATCTCAACGCTGCTGATTGCCTTTGCTTCCGTTGTTCCATCTGATGATGCCTCTGTTTTAATCTGCACCGTCTGATCTTCCATTCCATCCGCTTTCACTTTCACAGTGATTGTTCCTGCCGATTTTGTGGAACGAACGATACCTACAAGCTGTCCACTGAATGCTTTTCTATTGTCATCTCTGTAGGACTGATGATCTATAGGTCTTCCGTTATCAATACCTGCAAGCACACCATCGCCGCTCACTTCAAATGTTACTTTATTTTCCGCATTCGGCACAATATTTCCGTTTTCATCTGTAACATTCACTGTAAGATAAGAAAGATCTTCACCGTTTGCTTTAATCGTTTCTCTGTCAGCTTTTACTTGAAGTTTCGCCGCCGCTCCTGTCGTAGTTACCGATGTGCGTCCTTGGATATTTTCTGTTATTTCTTGACCGGCTTTATCCCACGCTTTTGCGGTAATTGTTCCGGCTTCATATGGAACCATCCATGTCATGTACAGATTCTCATGTTCTGTATTACTCTTTCCAGTTCCTTCATACATCTGATATGTATATCCCGCCGCCGTCTTCTTCTCTGTAAATTCCTTTACACCAAGCGATTGCGGTTCACCGCCGCTTGCCGGAGTGAAGAACAATTCTACTTTTTTTGCATCACTGTATACAACTACCGGAACTTTATTTCCTTCTTTTTTATACACAACATCTTCATTCCATGCCGGAAGAATATGCAGTGTATTCACACTGTCATTCCACTGACTCTGGTAGAAGTAATAGCTGTCCTTCGGAAGTCCTGCCGTATCAACAATTCCAAAATAAGAGTTTTTCGGAAGCGGCCATGTGCCACCTTGTCCTAAACTTCCATATGGATCATTCCACGGAGTCGGTTCTCCGATATAGTCAAATCCTGTCCATACATATTCACCGGCAAGGAAATCTCTTTTAATTACTTCATACCAAGCGCTGCTTGCCGTAGCTCCCCAGCCTACTGCCGATGTATCATAAGACGTCAAATCATGATTTCCATAATTATGCTGACTAGTCATGCCCTTATAAATTCCTCGGCTGTTAACTGCTGATGCCGTTTCCGAACCATATAACGGCCATTCCGAATGATTTCTGTGAATTTTGTCATAGTCCGCGCCGCTTGCGTAATTCATTCCGTGAATTCCCGACGCTTCCTGTAAGCCATTAGCGAGAGTAATTGAGCCTGCCTCTTCGCCTTTTAACTTATTATCTCCGGTTGTTACCGGTCGTGTAGTATCCGCCGCTTTTGCCCATTTCACAAGGTTGTCCTGAGCAGTCTTATAAGCAGCACTGTATCCGCCTGTTCCTTCCCACATCTCGTTACCGAGCGACCACATAATAATCGCCGGATCATTCTGTCCACGCTCGATCATTGCTGTAAGATCAAACTGCGCCCATGTCATGTTATCCGCAGCGCCCATGATTTCATTATCAGATTCAATTTCTTTATTAAACCATTTTGCATAATCGTTTGAATTGCCGTTTTTCGGAGCTACCCATCCGTCAAATGCCTCGTCAATCACTAAGATTCCGTGTTTATTACATGCATCGATCAATTCGTCTGACGCCGGATTATGTGTCACACGGATAGAGTTACATCCCATCATTTTCAGTATCTCTACCTGACGCTCTGTAGAGCGGTCATTTGCAACCGAACCAAGCGCGCCCTGATCATGGTGCATACATACTCCCTGAAGTTTCATCTTCTGACCATTCAGAGTGAATCCATTGTTTTTATCAAATGCAAAGTAGCGGAAACCATAATCTGTCTCGTATGAATCAACTGTCGCACCGTCCATAATGACTTCTGTTTTCACAGTATAGAGAGTCGGAGTTGTTGTACTCCAAAGCTGTACGCCTGATGCTGTAAAATCTGCAGATATGTCTTTTGACTTACCTTTTTCTACAGCAACTGCCTCTTGTGACTCAAACGTAGCAACTGCCTGCTCTGCCGTTCCGTTTTTCGGATAGATCGTATGTTTTACTTTTACAGACGCGTTGTTCTCGGATTCATTTACAACAGTTGTTTTTACTTTCACCGCAACATCAGTTCCGTTCGCATGATCTTTCAGATCCGGTGTCTCAATCTTTGTTCCGTTCTTATCTACATGAACTGTATCGGTTACAACAAAGTCTACGTCTCTGTAAATACCGCTTCCTGAGTAAAAACGGCTTGACGGTGTCTGGTGATCTACTTTAACGGCAATCACGTTTTCTTTTCCGAACTTCACATTATCTGTAATATCGAAAGAGAATGGTGTGTATCCATACGGATGTGTACCGAGCTTTTTACCGTTTACATAAACAGTTGCATTCATGTACACGCCGCCGAAGTCGATACTGATACGTTTGCCCTCAAGGCTCTTATCTACAGTAAAGCTTTTCCTGTACCATCCTGTACCGCCCGGAAGATATCCACTCTCACCATCCATTGAACGGTTATATTTCTGGTCGATACTGTAATCATGCGGCAGGTTCACCTGATCCCATGAGGAGTCGTCAAATGCCGGAGTCTGCGCTCCGCTTGCGTCTCCTAAATAGAACTTCCAGTTATCGTTGAAGTTCTGCGTTCTGACCGTTCCGCTGTATTTGTTAAGGAACACCTGCTCCGGCGCTGTGTTTGTCTGCGTCGAAGTTCCCCCTTCCAGTTGAACGATCTCACCCTGTGCGTAGGCTGTCGCCGGCAACACCATACTTCCTGCCAAAGCTGTAGCAAGAACTGCCGAACCTACTTTCTTCCACTTGAGATTTTTCATAAACTTTTTCGCCCCCTATAGTTCCGGAGCACTCCTTCGTTCTGAATTTTCACGCATATTCCATGAAACGAAATAAAGAAAAACGACCTTTTCCGCCATGCTACTATGCGTAATATATAAATTATACAAAACTTTGTTTATTTTGTATAGATTACCGTAACATTTTTGTAAGGTCGTTTTTGTTTTTTGGCATTTTTACTATTTTTATCTTGCCGCTTCACATATTAAAGGATATTTTTTGTGCAGATTTTCATAGTTCTTCCAATAACATCATCAGTTCATCTAATGTCTCTGTCTCATTTACTCTGCGTCGGAGATCTGCCGCTCCTGTCAGTCCTTTCGTGTACCAGGCTACATGTTTGCGCATCTCCCGCATTCCCGCAAATTCTCCGCGATACTGAATCTGAAGTTTTGAATGCCTGAGGATCATATTCCGTATTGCCTCTTTATCAGGTCTTGGCGGAGTTACTCCGTTTTTTTCCTTGCCGATAATTTCCGAAAAGATCCACGGGTTTCCCTGTGCGCCTCTTGCGATCATAATTCCGTCGCATCCTGTCGTTTGAACAAGTTCTTCTGCTTTTTCCGGTGTAGTGACATCGCCGTTTCCGATTACAGGAATGGAAACCGCCTCTTTCACCTGCCTGATAATGTCCCAGTCCGCCTCTCCGCTATAATACTGCTCTCTCGTCCTTCCGTGAACCGCAACCGCCGACGCTCCCGCTTCTTCCGCCGCTCTTGCGACTTCGACTGCATTTACATGCGCATCGTCGAACCCTTTTCGGATTTTTACCGTAACGGGCTTCTCGATTGCTTTAACGATCGCGTTTACAATCTCATAAACAAGAGAGGGGTTTTTCATCAAAGCAGACCCCTCCCCGTTTTTTACAACTTTCGGTACCGGACACCCCATATTGATATCGAGAATCGCAAAAGGACGTTCTTCAATCCTTTTCGCCATCTCGCTCATAATCTTCGGATCAGAACCAAACAACTGCAAAGATACCGGCTGCTCTTTTGGATGTATTTCCATGAGTTTCTCTGTATTTTTATTTTGATACAAAATTGCTTTTGCACTAACCATTTCCATCCCTAAAAGACCCGCTCCCTGTTCCTTGCACAGCAAACGAAAAGGCAGGTCTGTCACCCCTGCCATAGGTCCTAATAGGTATCGGTTTTCCAATTCTACATTTCCTATTTTCAGCTTCTTCATCTTTTTTTCTGCACTTTCTCATGAATCATTCGCAAGCCGTTCAGTGTAAGCTGTGGATCATACAGATCTATGCATTCTGTTTCATCGGCAATAATTTTACCCAGTCCGCCTGTGGCGATCACATAGGCATCTTTATATCCTGACTCTTCTTTCATTTTTTTAACTATATATTCCGTCTGTCCGATCGCTCCGTATACAAGTCCTGCCTGCATTCCGCCAATCGTCTCCGATGCAAGCACGGATTCCGGTCTTCGGATCTGAATCGCCGGAAGCATCGCCGCTCCGTCCCACAGAGAACGCCCTGCCGTTTCAATGCCCGGGGCGATCACACATGCTTCAAGCGTACATTCAGGACCTATCAGATCATACGTCGTAGCCGTTCCGAAATCAACCACGATCGCAGGTCCTCCTGCAATAGCATACCCTGCTGCCGCATTGACGATTCTGTCCGGTCCTGTCCGCGTCGGATTTTCAGTCACAACACGAACTCCTGTATCTGTCTGAGAAGATACGATCATCGGTTCTGTTCCTAAATATTTGATAATACCGCTTGTAAAAGAGTGCATAATATCGGGAACAACCGACGCGATGATCACCGAGTCGATCTGCTTTGAGTCGATTCCTCTGTGCTCCAGTATTCCGCATATGGTGAATCCGTATTCATCTGATGTCCTTGCCTGTTTTGTCGTCATACGGAACATCCCGAGCAGGAACTCTTCCTCAAACACACCCATTGTAATATTTGTATTTCCTATATCAATCGTAAGAAGCATTGTCTTCTTCCTCCCGCTGTACCGAATCTTTTCATCGGTATTTTCCAAAAATATATTCAATATATATTTTCGATTTTATCTGATCGGCCGATCAACATTCTGCCGTCAATATTTCATAACTTTGTTCAAAGCTCTCTCCCGGCTTCACTTTATTGATATATGGTTTTTCCGAAAGTTCTTTGTCAAAGCCGACATCGTCGCACCGTCCCATCCACGGTTCAAGACAGACGAAAGGGGCGTCTTTCACAGACCAGATGCCGAAATTCGGAAATCCTTTACATTTCATGCCTACATACGGTTCTCCGTCTTTGTGACAGAGCCATACTTCGTCAAACTGACCGCCGTCAAAAATCAGCGCGTCGTTTTCAAACATTTCCTCATTCAAAGCGCAGAATCCATCTTCCAACTCCAGCTTGTACACTGTGCCGGGATCGGCTACACATTCGGAAAGATCTACCAGAATATATTCAAGTGCCTTTTTATCCGGAAATCTCAACTTATAATCCGTCTTTTTCTCATCCGCTTTTTGAAAACGGAAAGCCGGATGCCCACCGATCGTAAAATACATATCGTCGTCTCCGGTATTGCGCACTTCCCATTTCACGAGCAGGCTGTTTTCTTTGAGAGTATATGTAACGAGCAGTTCAAAATCAAAGGGATATACTTCTTTTGTTTCTTCCCCTGATGAGAACAAAAACGCTGCCTTATCGGGCTTTGTACAGATGCATTTAAAATCGTTATCCCTTGCGAATCCGTGTCCTGACGTCGGATAAGATATTCCGTTGATCTTTACTTTATTTTTATAGGTTTTTCCTACGTTCGGGAAAAGGATCGGGGAATGTCTTTTCCAATACGTGGGATTTCCCTCCCACAGAAGTTCCGTCTCTTTCTTTTTATCATATATACGGGTAACCTCAGCCCCATGCTCTGAAATCTCAATACAGAGCCGTTCGTTTTCCATTTTCATTGCCTCTGTCTCCTTTTCCCTGAATACTTTCTTTTGCTTTTACGCTGCCCGATCCACATCCGGTTCAGGCAGCGCATGTCCTGCCTTCGCATATCTCATTTACCGGCATCCGGCACAGGTCTTATTTACTGCTGTCTTCTTTACTGTCTTCCTTGTTATTTGAATTACTGTCGGCATCACTGTCTGAATTTTCTACCTGAACACAATTATCCACAAGGTAATCAAGCACAGCGTCTCTTAAAATCGCAGCTTTCAGCACATCTTCTCCAACCTGTTCTACATAAGCATCCACATCGGCTCCCGCCTGCTCTGCATATTCTTTGAATTTTTCTTTGTATTCTTTTTCTGACGGCTCAAGTTTCTGCTTTTCCGCGATCAGTTTAATTGCCTCGTCAAACGCCGCTGTCTGCTGTGCGCTTTCTTTTACTTTTGAATTAAACTCATCTTCTGTCATCTGCAAATATGTCGTGATGAACTCAGACAATTCAATTCCGTATAATCCTGCCATCTGTGTATAGTACTCTGTCATCTGTTTCTTTTGTTCTTCCACAGCGTCTTTCGGATATTTTTTCACATCGATCTCTTCGAGAAGCGCTTCTTGGATCTCTGATTTTAATGTTGTCTCATTTGCTGTCTCTGCACTGCTTTCAATCTGTTTACGGACTTCTTTGCGGTATTCGTCCGCTGTTTTTGCCGTCTCGCTGTTGCTTGCCACCCACTCGTCTGTCAATTCCGGAATGTTTTGTTTGTAAATCTCGTTCAATACGATGTGGAAACGTGCAACCTTTCCTGCCACATCTGTTCCCGGATAAGAATCCGAAAACTTCACTTCTATATCGAATTCTTCCCCTGTACTGTGTCCGATGATCTGATCTTCAAATCCGGCATAATCGCCCTCTGCTCCGATAAAGCTTCCGCTTCCGAGCTCCAGATCGGATCCTGTCGCCGTTCCCCCTTCAAATGCCACATCATCAATATATCCTGTATAGTCAATGTTTACCCAATCGCCTTTTTCCGCCGCACGATCTTTGATCGGCTCTTTTTCTGCCGCCGCATTTAAGTTTGCCTGAACAGACTGCTCAACCTGCTCATCTGTCACTTCAACCTTTTCTACCTGTGCAACTTCAAGACCTTTATACTGCTTTACCGTTACATAGTCGTTTGACAATGTTTTACTTCCGCATCCTACAACGGAAAGAGCCACCATTGCCGCAAGCATCATTGATACAATTCTTTTTTTCATAATAATCTCCTTTTTTGTCCGCGTTTTATACGCGTCTTTTATTTATATTTATTTTTACTGCATGCATATTTGCCGTACGTTTTTTTGATTTTCACGTACGAGTTCCATCTATATACGCCTGATCTTTCCTTTATCATCCTTTTACAAAAGCGGGGAAAGCAAGCGCGAAAACTGTTCCTTCGCTTTTATGACAAGTCCTCTTTCATCATATACTTTCCTTGTCACCTGCATACACAGCGTCATATCGTTTTCAAACGCACGTTCCAGTCTTTGTACTGTACGCTCGCTGTAAATCACCGCGTTCACCTCAAAATTCAACCCAAAACTCCGAAAGTCCATATTTGCCGTTCCGACACATGCGACCATGCCGTCGATACTCAGTGTCTTGGCGTGAAGAAATCCGTTGTTGTACACATAACATTTTGCTCCGGCGGCAACCATCTCTCCGATATAAGAGTAAGTCGCCCAGTAAACAAACGGATGATCCGGCTTACACGGTATCATGATCCGCACATCAACGCCGGATTTTGCGGCGATTTTCAGAGCGTCCAAGATTGAATCGTCCGGTATAAAGTACGGCGTCTGGATATAGACATGATCCTGTGCCCTATGGATAAGGCGTAAATAATTGTCGTGGATCATCTTCGTTTTCGAGTCCGGTCCGCTTGATATGATCTGCACCGGATCTCTTCCGTTTCTCGTATATTGCGGAATTTCAAACAATGAATCTTCTAAAAACAAGTTTTCTTTCGCCGCATAATTCCAATCGAGAACAAACCGGACTGCCAGCGACGTTACCGCCGCGCCTTCGATACACAGATGGGTATCCCGCCAATAACCGAATTTTTTATCCCGTCCGAGATACTCTCTTCCGACGTTAAATCCTCCTACAAAACCGACTCTTCCGTCAATAACAACGATTTTTCTGTGGTTTCGGTAATTCACACGAAGCTGCAGCTGCCCAAGCAGCGCCGGAAAGAATTCCGCAACTTGAATCCCTTCTTTTTCGAGGCGTTCCCAGTCACGGTTTTTCATCGTTCTGCATCCCATACTGTCAAAAAGGACACGAACTTCCACGCCTTCTCTCGCTTTTTGAATAAGTACCTTCTCTACTTCCTGCCACAATTCATCGTTGCGGATAATGTAATACTGCATGTGGATATATCTCTTCGCCTGCTTCATCTCTTCTATAAGCGCACGGAACTTCTCTTTTCCGTCCGTATAAACGCGAATATCGTTATTATCTGTCAGTACCGCCTCTCCGGCTTCCAGATTATAAAGAATCAGATCTTTAAACCTTGACATCTCCGGATTCGCCATGCGAAGCCTCTTGTAATAAATCGTCTCCTCCTGCCGCCGGACTGCATATTTTAGTTCACCTTCGATCTCTTTTGCTTTAAACATCCTGCTCTTGTGGAAATCCTGTCCGATGATCAAATACATAACAAATCCGAGGATCGGTATAAAATAAAGCAAAAGCAGCCATGTCCAAACAGTCTGCGGGGATCTGCGCTGAAAAAAAACGATGACCAGCGCAAGGAAAATATTGATCAAAACAATATTATCCATAATAAAATCATAGACACTCACCGCTGCGTTCCAAATCATTTCTGCCATAAATAATATAACTCCTTTTTATGTACTTTCATGTACTATAACAGTATACTCGTTCACCCACTCAAAAGTAAACCCCTTTTTACTTGCACTACACAAAAAACAATGTTACAATGATATTTGCGTAAATGCGGAAAATAACATTATACAGTAGGATTTAGGAGGAGTTGTCATGAGTACATTCACCATTGTGATGATCGTCATTCTCGTGATATTGATCGGGGTGCTCGTCGGTCTTTACATTTTCGGAAAGAAGGCCGAGAAAAAACAGGCGGAACAGCAGGAGCAGATGGCAGCGGCGGCACAAGTTGTCAGCATGCTCATCATCGATAAAAAGAAACTGAGATTAAAAGAAGCGGGACTTCCGCAGATGGTCGTAGACAATACGCCGAAGTATCTTCGCCGTACAAAAGTTCCGGTCGTAAAAGCAAAGATCGGCGCAAAGATCATGACTCTTATGTGCGAGAACAAAGTGTTTGAAGTTCTTCCGGTGAAAAAAGAAGTCAAAGCGGTTGTAAGCGGACTCTACATAACAGAGATCAAAAGCGTACGCGGCGGTTCTATCGAACAGCCTGAAAAGAAAAAAGGATTTTTCAAAAAGTAATTAAAAAGCAAAAAACAGACGTCACGAAGGATATTCCTTTTCTGCTGCGTCTGTTTTTTTGTTTTTTTCTTTCCTACCGGATATCCAGCTGCATGGAGACCCCTTTACTGTTTCGCGGCACAATGCTCATATTAATACGACAGTCTGCCATAGGTTCGTGATTTACATCTAATTCATAAGCGACTTTAACACCGATCTGATCTTCGTCTACGCTGATCTCCATATTTTTTGTATTTACGCCTACCAGCATCTGACCATAAGGCGTCTTATAATATGTCAGATTTTTTTTATTTTTTTCAAACACCATATGAGAGGAAGTAACTCCGCTTTTCATAATTTCAAGACAATCCGTTCCCGTGATCTTGATCTTATTTTTAATCGTGCCTGCCATTCCTTCAAGAACTTCATCATAGAGAATATAATGTTTTCCATTCCGGCAGTAATAATTTGCCGGAGTCACAACTTCAATTCCATCTTCTCCGACTTCATATCCCCTTGCAGGATCATCCATAATATCGATATGTTTCCCCGAAATGCTGACTAATACATCTTTTGTCATTAATCTAATACTCCTCAATATTCACTACATTCGTTGTCGGCACGTCAAACGGCATTACTGTATTTGCGAATCTGCGGAATTTTTCCGCCGCATCACTTACATAAAAGGAGTATACACTGTGCTGTGCATCTGTCCCGTCATTTGCCATTTCTTTTTCATACAAAAGCTTTTTCAGATCCATAGCCGTTTCATATGCCGGATTCACAATCTTGATCTCCTCTCCGAGATAATCGCGGATCTTAGATCTAAGAAGAGGGTAGTGGGTGCACCCCAAAATCATAGCGTCAATCTGTGTGTGCCGCATTGACTCCAAATAATATTCGATCACTTCTTCTGTAACAACATGTTCCTTAAACCCTTCTTCCACCAGCGGAACAAACAGCGGACATGCCTTTTCGATCACTTCAATATCCGGAGCCATGCTTTGGATGACTTTTGTGTACATTCCGCTCTGTACAGTCGCATCCGTTCCTATAACTCCGACCTTCTGATTCCGGGTTGTCTCTACAGCCGCTCTTGCGCCCGGGATCACAACACCCATGATAGGGATATCAAATTCATCTCTCACGGCATCCAGCGCCAAAGCGCTCGCCGTATTACAGGCAATAACGATCGCTTTTACCTGCTTTGTTTTCAAAAAGCGTATAATCTGCTCTGAAAAACGGATGATTGTATTCTGCGACTTACTTCCGTACGGAACTCTTGCCGTGTCTCCAAAGTATACGATATTTTCATTCGGAAGCTGCCGGGAAATCTCCCTCGCAACCGTAAGTCCGCCCACTCCGGAATCAAAAACTCCGACAGGTGCGGTCTTTTTGCAGTCCATTTGCATGATTCCCTCCATCGTGCAAACAGCCGGTATAAATTTATACCGGCATGTTTTTAGAAATATATGTCTGTTTTTTCTTACAGTGCAAGTGTTTTTGCCACTTCGTACTGATACTCGGATACTGTTTTTTTCATAGCCAGAGCTTCTTCGATATCATAGTCTACATACTCGCCGTTCTTATATCCTACTACACGGTTTGTTTTTCCCTGACAAAGAAGATCAACTGCCATAGATCCCATGATCGAAGCATATACTCTGTCTTTACATGTCGGGCTTCCTCCACGCTGCATATGTCCGAGAATAGTCGCTCTCGTCTCAATACCCGTCGCCGCCTCGATTCTCTTTGCCATGTTGATCGAATCGCCGATACCTTCCGCATTGATGATAATGTAGTTTTTCTTACCGCGTTTTTTATTTTTCAAAATATCATCAATGATCTCCTGCTCGTCAAAGTCATGCTCTTCCGGCATAAGGATACGTTCTGCTCCATTGGCAATACCGCACCACAAAGCAAGATATCCCGCGTCACGACCCATAACTTCAATGATGCTGCATCTTTCATGAGACGTCGAAGTATCACGTACTTTGTCGATCGCTTCCATCGCCGTATTTACAGCAGTATCAAATCCGATCGTGTAATCTGTGCAGGCAATATCAAGATCGATCGTTCCCGGAATGCCGATCGTATTTACGCCGAGGTTCGCAAGTTTCTGAGCTCCGGCAAAAGAACCGTCTCCTCCGATAACTACAAGTCCGTCGATACCGTATTTTTTACAGATTGCAGCCGCTTTCTGCTGTCCTTCTTCCGTACGCATAGATTTACAACGCGCCGTCTGAAGGAACGTACCTCCGCGCTGGATCTTCTCAGACACATCGCGCGCTGAAAGATCAATGATCTCCTCCTTCAAAAGTCCGTGGAATCCTCTTCTGATACCACGCACTTTCAATCCTCTTGAAAGCGCTGTTCTTACAACTGCACGAATAGCCGCGTTCATACCCGGCGCATCACCGCCGCTTGTAAGAACTCCGATTGTACGGATCTGATCTTCAATCTCCTCTAAGTACTTTTCTTTTTGATTCTCTGCCATGATTTTTCCACCTTTCTGCAAAGTGTCGCTATTAATAATATTTATTCATTGTAATTTTTTTAACAATAGTCGAAAATTATTCTACATTATTTAGAAGTGGTTTTCAATAGCTTTTTCAACCACTTTTACCCGACTTTCACCAAAATGGTTCATTAACCTGCTTAAAACCTGCTCATTGATCTGAATATTCCGGTTTTTCGGCAGTCGTTTCACTGCCCGTTCTTTTGCGCAATATATAATAACCTCGTCTTCGCCTTCCGAATCTGCCAGATATCCGTAAACAATCTGTTCTTCATCAAGAAACGTCTCTTTATCCGGAAATTGAATCCACAATTCTCGTTTTGTCCTCTCAAACGGAATCACTTTCTCACAGATCAGCTTACTTGCCTTCTCGTCTTCTTCCGAAACCCTTCCGCTGATAAACACTTTCTCGTTTATTTCAAGCCATTGACGATTTTTCTCGTAATCTCTCGGAAAAATAACAACTTCCACAGTGCCGAGCAAATCTTCCAGCGTAAGGAACGCCATCACCTGATTCGTCTTTGTGTACTTGACTGTCTTGTCAATGATCATTCCTCCGACAACCGACTTTTCTCCGTCATGCACCTTCGTTCTGTTCAATTCCTCGTCAAACTGAAAATCTGCCGTTGTAGCCGAAATCATCCGCCGCCATCTCTCCTCGTGCTCCTCAAGCGGATGACCGCTTATATAAACGCCGAGCACCTCTTTTTCAAACGCAAGCTTATTTTCTTTTGAATACTCGCCTACATCAGGCATTCTGATCTGAAAATCCGCCTTTTCTTCTTCTCCCACAAGATCAAACAAACTCATTTGACCGGACATGGAATATTTTTTCTCCTGATTCACATGATCCATGATCTGAATATAAATACTCATGAATTGTTTTCGAGTTCCGCCTAAAGTATCCAACGCCCCTGCTTTGATCAGATTTTCAATAGTTCGCTTGTTCAGTCCTTCTTTCGATGAAACACGGGTAATAAAATCTTCAAGATTTTTATATGGGCCAAATGTCCTGCGTTCTTCGAGCATCGCCCTAACAACCGGTCTTCCGACACTTTTGATCGCAGCCAGCCCGTATCTTATATTCCCTGCGTCAACCGAAAAATCCGCTTCTCCGTTATTAATATCAGGAGGAAGGATCTGAATGCCCATCTGCCGGCTTGCATAAATATATTCAGCTACTTTCGACGGATTGTCGATCACCGATGTCATAAGAGCCGCCATATATTCAACAGGATAATAATATTTCAGCCACGCAGTCTGATATGCCACAACCGCATATGCGGCCGCATGCGACTTATTAAACGCATAGTTTGCAAAGTCAAGCATCTCATCATAAATCTTATTCGCAACCTGCTCGTCAATTCCGTTTTTTACACATCCCGGAATACCGGAAGCCTCGTCACCGTACAGGAAAATCTGCCGTTCCCGTTTCATCTCTTCGCCTTTTTTCTTTGACATAGCGCGCCTCAAAAGATCGCTTCTTCCGAGGGAATATCCCGCAAGGTCGCGAACGATCTGCATAACCTGTTCCTGATAAACGATACAGCCGTATGTCGAATTCAGGATCGGCTCTAACTGCGGGCAGTCATATGAAATTGAAGAGGCGTCGTTTTTCCCTTTGATGTACTGCGGAATAAAATCCATCGGACCGGGACGATATAAAGAGATTCCGGCGATCATATCTTCCAGACTGTTCGGTTTCAGCTCTTTCATAAAGCTTTTCATTCCCGCGCTTTCCAACTGGAAGATGCCGTCTGTTTTTCCGGTCCCGATATATTCAAGCACTTTTTTATCATCGTAATCCAGCGTGTCCATATTTACCGAAGGATCTTTTTTTCTCGCCATAAGAACTGCATTTTGTATAACCGTCAACGTACGAAGTCCGAGAAAATCCATTTTCAAAAGTCCGAGCTGTTCCAGTGTCGTCATCGTAAACTGGGTCGTCACCGAGCCGTCCGCCGCTCTCGACAACGGCACATATTCGTCAACAGACTTCTGACTGATCACGACTCCGGCCGCATGCATAGAACTATGTCTCGGAAGTCCTTCCAGTCTTTTCGCCATCTCGATAAGATATTTTACTTCCTCATCATCTTCACACATCTTGCGCAGTTCAGGATTTACCTTCAACGCTTTTTCAATCGTCATCTTCGGCTCTTGCGGTATCATCTTCGCAATCGAATCGACAAAAGCATACGCCATATCCATCACACGCCCCACATCTCGAATCACACCTCTTGCCGCCAGCGTTCCGAATGTCACGATCTGAACAACTCTGTCTTTTCCGTATTTTCTCACAACATAGTCGATCACTTCCTGTCTGCGTTCATAACAAAAGTCAACGTCGATATCGGGCATGGAAACACGTTCGGGATTCAAAAAACGCTCGAACAAAAGCTGATATCTGATCGGATCGATCGTCGTAATTCCCAGGCAGTAGGAAACAATACTTCCCGCTGCAGAACCCCGGCCCGGTCCGACTGCGATCCCATGATCTTTCGCATATTTTATAAAATCCCACACGATCAGGAAATAGTCTACATACCCCATATTTTTGATCGTGCCCAATTCATAATCAAGCCGTTCCCGAAGTTCCTCCGCCCGTTCTGCGTAGCGTTTCTCAAGTCCTTCGTAACATAGTTTCCGTAAGTATTCCCACGATGTATATCCGTCCGGGACGTCATATTTGGGAAGCTTTGTTACCCCGAACTCAATCTCCACTAAACAGCGGTCCGCAATCTTCTGCGTATTTTCAAGCGCCTGAAGCGCATACGGAAAAAGACTTTTCATCTCTTCTTCAGACTTGATGTAATACTGTCCGCCTTCATATCTCATCCTGTTCTCATCCGCCAGCCTTTTCCCTGTCTGGATACACAAAAGGATATCATGCGCTTTTTCGTCTTTCGCATAAGTATAATGCACATCATTCGTCGCCACAAGTTCGATCCCCGTTTCCCGGGACATTTTCAGAAGCTGTTGATTTACAAGACCCTGATCAGGCAGACCGTGATCCTGCAGCTCTAAATAAAAATGATCTTTTCCAAAGATATCTCTGTACTCCAACGCAGCTTTCTTCGCTTCGTCATATAAGCCTTTCATCAGATATCTCGACACCTCGCCTGCCAGGCAGGCGCTCAGCGCGATAATGCCGCTGTGATATTTTCTGAGAAGTTCTTTATCTACACGGGGTTTGTAATAGTATCCCTCGACAAAGCCTTTTGATACGATTTTCATAAGATTGGCATAACCTTCGTTATTTTCCGCAAGAAGTACAAGGTGATAATACCTGTCTTCTCCTCCGGTCACTTCTCTGTCAAAACGGGAATTCGGCGCGACATAAACTTCACACCCCAAGATCGGATTAATTCCCTGACTTTTCGCCTCTCTGTAAAAATCAATCACTCCGTACATTACTCCGTGATCGGTGATCGCCGCACTGTTCATCCCAAGCTCTTTCACTCTTGCAACATATTCTTTTATCTTGTTAGAACCATCCAGAAGACTGTATTCTGTATGGACATGCAAATGTGCAAAACTCATCTTTCACCTCGTAAGCCGACCCGCAAAAGGTCTATCTGTTCTTGTTTACCGCAAAAATCTTTCCCGCCTCGTTGTCGATCTGTATCTTTCCTTGTTTCAGAAGTCTTCCGACCGCACGTTTAAACGCCGCTTTACTCATCCCCATCTCCGACTTAATCCTCTCCGGATCTGCCTTATCTGTAAACGGAAGCATGCCGCCATTCTTTTCAATACGTCCAAACACCTTATCCGCATCCGCATCCATCTGTTCCGGTATCTTCCCGCGTATGCTCAGATCAAGCTTTCCGTCCGGCTTCACAGCCGTCACCCTTGCTTCAATGCGCTGACCGATATACATCTTCCCGTAAACTTCCCGCTTCGGGATCATCGCCGAATACTGATCGTCCACAGCGACAAACACGCCGAAATCCCGACTTAATTCATACACTGTTCCGCTGACCATATCGTCTTTTTTGTACGGTGAATCAGTACGAAGAAGCTGATACACTTTCATCGTCGCACACAGTCTGCCGCTCTTATCTATATAAAGACTAACGAGACATCGATCGCCTTTTTCTACTCTTTCCGTCTGTTCTTTGAACGGAAGCAGGAGTTCTTTTTCCAATCCCCAATCCAAAAATGCTCCGATCCTTCCGACATCCGTCACTTCAAGCACAGCCGTCTTTCCGATCGTAAGCTTCGGTTCATTCGTAGTTGCTATCATACGATCTGATGAATCTTTATATAAAAACACCTCTATCGGATCTCCGACTTCTATCCCTTGCGGCACCTGCTTTTTAGGCAGAAGCACCCTCTCTTCGTCGTTGCCCAGATATACGCCGAAATCAACGATCTTCACGACAGTCAGAACTTGTTTTTCTCCCAGTTTCATACATTTTCTCCTTTATCGTTCTGAAACAAAACTTTCTATTTATTGTATCACACCCGGATCGATTGTTCCATACTCTCCGTCAAATCCGGAGTTCCATTTTATCTTCCCTTTCCGAAGTTTGTCAACCAGACCTCCCGTCTGTTCCCCTGCCGTCCGGCTGATCTGTTCTACAGGTATCTTTCGCAGCACTTCAAATTCAGGGCCAAGCTGCACAAGAAGCCGCATATACTCTCGTTCTGTACGCTTCCCTTTCACAGCAAATCCATTTGCCATGGCAATCACTTCCTTAAGCGGGATCAGACTCTCAAACGGTTCTTTCCCCGCCGCAGACTTCGCCTCCTCTTCCGATCTGTCTGCCATCTCCTCGATTCTGTGAGCCACTCCTACCGTCACCGCGCGCCCGCATACAGGACATATTCCTCCATGCGCTTTCGTCTCCGCAGGAGTAAAACAAACTCCGCATTTTCGATGTCCATCCAAATGATACTTTCCTTCCTGAGGGAAAAATTCAATCGTTCCGCACAAACCGTTTCCCGTCCGAATCGCCGCCGCAATGCCTCTGTAAGAAAGTTCCACATCAAAAAGAGTCGCTTCCCGACCTAAATTTCCCGGAGAATGAGCGTCCGAATTAGAAATAAGCCGATAATCATCCAATACAGATACTCTTCGGTTCATCAACGTATCTGACGAAAGTCCCGTCTCCATAGCGTATACATAGGAAGTCATATCGCCGAAACACTCATCGGGCGTTTCAAATCCCGAAAACTCTCCGAATACCGAAAAATGCGGCGTCCATATATGAGCCGGAATATAAATCGAATTCCCACACTCGTCAAGCGCCAGTTCAAGAAGATCCCGGCAGTCAAGCCGAAGTGTCGGCCGACCGTCCGAACAGATATTTCCAATCTGTGAAAGACGCTCCGCGATCCGCTCTGCCGCCTCAAAATCCGGAAGGAGAAGCAGGCTGTGCACCTTTCGGGAACGTCCTCCTTTTTTATACACCGAACTGATTTCCCCACTTATAATAAAACGCGGAATCATCTCTTTTTGTCCACGCCCGTATGCGTCGATTTTTCCCCCGTCCGCTTCATCATAAAGTCTGTATTCTTCTTTCAATATATATAATCCATCTTCCGCAGGAGCCAGCTTTTCTTTTAGCTCCGCCCGCCATGCCGGATGTGTAAAATCACCTGTCCCAACAATATGAATTCCTTTTCTCCTTGCCCATAAATCAAGATATTCCGGCGTACATGTCTTGCTCGTCGCATAAGAATAGCGAGAATGGATATGAAAATCTGCAATATACATTTTATCTCCCCGATCTGATTTTGCGGTATTTTCCGCATTTTAGGTAAATAGTTCAGCCATACAGCGTCCGTCTATGAGTAAAACAGTGGCATCAGCCACGATAAGCACGCAGTGCGGTTTTACGAATGGCGCGGCTGAACTATTACCATTTTAATTCATTTATTTTATAATACCTTCCGCATTTGATGCCATTGTTCTCCGCCCCAAGATGAATCCGATATTCCTTCATCTTCAAAGCCCATCTGTTTGTACATCTCGACTTTTGCGTCAAGACATGTCAGGATCAACGCACGTCTCCCCTGCTGCCTTTGTATTCCGGAATACCGCCGCATCAGTTCCGATGCCACTCCGATCCCCCGGTACTTCGGCAAAACTGCAAGACCGAGTATCATCACGTTATCACCTGTCGGATCATGCAAGTCTGCATTTCTGAAAAATTCATCTTTCAAACAATCTCCGTCCGTTGCCAGACCATTCAAAAACCCTGCCACTTCACCGCTTTTTCTGTCAACCGCCACAAAAAACAATTCCCGAATCTTAAGAGCCCGCTGCTTCATCATCTCCTCGGTACACGCCTCGTTAGGAGGGAAACATACCCTTTCGACAGACGCAGCCTGCACAGCTTCCTCAGAGAATATAGTTCGGAACTCGAATCTTTCTTCAGGCTCTATTTTTTCATTTATATTTATAATACTTTGCTCAAAATCTCTCATGTCATACACTCCTGCATTCTCTGCCATCATATAACACAGCGGCAGACCTTCTTTTTAAATTGTAGTATACTGCCTGAGGAAATTCAAGGAAAAGAACTCTCTTCCTCCGTTCCTGTTTGCTTATTTGCACCAAACATATTAAACTATACTCAAACGTGCCACTACATAATTACCGGAAGCATTAAACGACACATTTCAGGATTGTGAAAGGTCGCCGTTTCAACAAACAGCTCCTAATACCACTGTTCCACCTGACAGTCTGCCCACACCTTATAATGATCCGCTCCTTATAATAATGAGAAACAAGAGGAAACAATGATATACGAAATAAAAGACACAAACAAAATTTCACCTTTATTCGGACACTGGGAAGAAACCCTTATCTGGTCATGCCTGCAGGGAATCATGGGGAAAATATATGCAAACGACCTCACTGCCCCTACTGCGGCTATGGCCGTGATCGGGGATTTCACCTTTTTCGCAGGCGAACCATGCCCGGAACTGATCGCTTATAGACCGCCCCACTGCACTCAAAACTTTATGATCGCCGTCCCTCAAAATAAACTTTGGGAAAACATGCTCACTCAATTTTACGGTAAAAAAGCAAAAATAATTTCTCGCTACGCAACAAAAAAAGAACCTCATATTTTCAATAAACATCATTTAGAAAAAATCGTCGCTTCCCTGCCGAAACAATATACACTTTCCATGATCGACTCGCACTTTTACAAATTATGCAAATCAGAAGCATGGAGCAAAGATCTCGTATCACAATTTTCAACTTACGAAAAATACCGCCGTCTCGGAATAGGCGTTGTAATATCCAAAGACGGGCTGATCATATCCGGCGCTTCATCCTACTCCAGATATCAAAACGGCATCGAAATCGAAATTGACACACGAAAAGAATACAGAAGAAACGGCTTTGCCTGCATATGCGCCGCAAAACTGATCTTAGAATGCTTAAAGCGGAACTTATATCCCAGTTGGGATGCACATAACAAAGCATCCGCCGCACTGGCAGAAAAATTAGGATATCATTACAGTCACGCTTATACGGCGTTGGAAATATGGGATTATTAAGATTATCAGAGATTCGGTTTCTAATCTTGCCTGCAACGCAGGGAAAAGAGCAATGGATAATATCTAAAATTCCTGTTTGAACATCGTTCAAATGAACGTATGTCGGATGAAGAATTTCAAAATTATTGTCATTTGGTTGTCACTAGACATAGAGAGCCAAGAAAGCCCGCAAAATAGGCATTTCTTGGCTCTAATATATTATTCTAACTCGACAATTACTAATTAATTTTGTTTAGAGATTGTTTGTTGTCATGTTTGTATTTCTTTTGATTATTTGATTTATCCATATTATCCGGCCTATATGAGCTAATGTTATCATTTTGTTATCGATATTGATAACACACGCTCTGTAACTGTGGATAATAGCAATATGTTCCGACTCAAATTATAAACAACTTTGCTTAGAAAATTAACCATTTGTTTCTGTATCTTCAATAAGATTTTTCTTTAATGCCTCGATTGTATCTTGGTTCTTTCTTAAAAGTTCTAATTGCCTGTACGCTTTTTCTCTTAATATTTTCAGCCTTTCAATTTTAGGCACTTCCTGTCTTATCAGGTCTGCATTTGTATCTTCCAGATTGATAAGCACAACCAACTCTTCCGCTGAAGCAAAATCTCTGATATTAGGAGTTTTCCCTTTTATTGCTTTTTCATTTCTCCATTGTGCTGCTGTTTTTCCGAACAAAGCCATATTTAGAATATCTGCTTCATCTTTCTTTAATCGCTGATAATCTTTTATGATGTAAAGCTTAAATTCCGGCGAAATCCATGAGGCAAACTCAAAAGCAATATCTGTATGAGCATAAGTGCCGCCATATCGTCCCGATTTTGATACGATACCGATTGCATCCGTTGCTTTTATCCATTGCTGCGGTGTCAACGTAAACGCATTATCTCCAGATTCTGCTTTAAACCTATCGAATTCGATAGGTTTAAAATTCGGATTGTGAATTTGTTCCCACAAGCCCAAAAAAGAAATCGTAGAATGATTACGCATCCAGTTTGCCACCACAATAAAAGCATTGTCTGGATTTTTATATTTTGCAATATCAGTAAGTGAAATGTAAGCATCTTCATTAACAACATCGCCCATGTTATTTTTCAAATATACGATTTGCAATTTGCTTGTATCACAACTATATCACATACCATCCAACAAATAAATTCACAGTTAAAATTTTACGTTGATAACAAATTTCAATGTCTATTTCTGTGAAATATGGATAATAGAAAACAACAGGCAATCCTATAGACTGCCTGTCATTCAAAATAACTCATATCAAATTTTTCTTATTCAAATTCCAGACAGACAGTATGCCATATAAGTGAAAATCATTGATTTTAAGGCATTTTCAAGAACTATCAACCACTAAAATCTATATGAAAAAAAATAAAAAATGCAATAAAAATGCAATCGAAGTACATCCAGATTTATAGTATAGACCAGCAAACCTCAATATCTTCCCTCTATAGACGTTCAGAAATGAGCGTCTATTTTTGCTTTAAAACATACTGGTACTAAACTTAGAATTATAAAATATATTTTAGGATATTAAAAACAATTTTCACTTTTAAAAAAAATGGTATAATATTTTATAATTTAAAATTAGGAGGCTCTGTATGCAACAAAATTTATTTTTTCCTGTATATAAACAATTAGAAAAAGAGTTAGACGAATTAAGCTATTTTATAACCTTTGATAAGAAACAGTTAAAAACTTATTCAATTAAAATTTCTGAATTACTTTTAAGAACAGTTTCTGAAATAGAAAACATATCTAAAGAGTTGTGCAAACGTGAAAAAATTAAATTCTATGATAAAAATAAACATATCCGCAAAGTGGTATATTTTAACGACTATTTCGAAAAACTTGAAGACTTATTTCTTTTATCAAAAAAATATGTGTCGTTTGACCTAGATAACTGTAATGAAAATATATTTGATGTTAAGCTTGTTCCGTTTAAAAAAGATAAAACATATACGCTAAACGGAAAGACTAAAAGTATCTGGTCTTGGTATTATGCCTATAATAAAATAAAGCATGATAGAGTAAAATTTTTTAGATATGCAAATTTAGAATGTTTAATTAAGGCTTTAGCTGCCTTATTTCTACTCAATATTTATTATTTAAACAAAACATTCTATTCAGAAAATTCCTATGATACAGATTATATACTCGAAAAAATAGAAGGATTTTCAAAAATATTTTCCGTAGATTATACAATGGCAATTTCTGATGATGAAAGAATCTCACCAAATTTAAAAGATACTTTTTTTAACCCTATTGAATTTTTTAGAATAGGTCGTGAATCATCAACATACTTATTGTATTCTGATTATGTAATTAGAACTTCTTCTGACGAAGCTGCTGATATGTTAGATAAATTAGAAGGAAGTGTTCACTTATTTAATTCCGAAACTCACACTTTAAGAAAAAAATATGACAATTATCAATATACAGAACATACAACTCAATGTAAATTAGTTGCAAAACTAAATAGGGAAATAGACGTTCAAAAATGAGCGTCTATTTTTTTACCCCAAAACCAGAAAGGATGTGATACTACGAAGAAATCACCACCGCCGGAGCGTTCCCCTCCACTTCCAAACCAGCACCCGAAACCAACCATCAAACACAACATTCAGAGAGGACAGGTACATCTATATGGAATTAAAATTCGTTATCCCCAACATGGAAAAGACATTTGGCAACTTGGAGTTTGCCGGAGAAGACAAAACAGAGCAGAGAAGAATCAACGGACGCATGGCGATACTCTCCCGTAGCTTCAACCTGTATTCAGATGTACAAAGGGCGGATGATATTGTGGTTATCCTCCCTGCCGAAGCCGGAGAGAAGCATTTTGACTTTGAGGAACGTGTAAAGCTCATCAATCCCCGTATCACCGCAGAGGGCTATAAAATCGGCACAAGGGGCTTTACCAACTACATTTTGCACGCTGACGATATGATAAAAGCGTAAGGAAAAGGAGGACATCAGACTATGAGATTAGCAAACGGAATCGTGATTGACAAGGAAGCAACATTCGGGGCATTGAAGTTTTCTGCCCTCCGCCGTGAGGTTCACCTCCAGAATGAAGACGGCTCGGTATCAGAAGAAATCAAGGAGCGTACCTATGACTTAAAATCCAGAGGACAGGGGCGTATGATTCAGGTTTCCATTCCTGCCAGCGTGCCATTAAAGGAATTTGATTACAATGCAGAGGTGGAAATCATCAATCCTGTGGCAGACACCGTGGCAACGGCTACCTTTCAGGGGGCAGCGGTGGACTGGTACATCAAGGCGGAGGATATTGTCCTGAAAAAAGTGACTGCAATAAATCCGCAGCCGCCGAAGAAAGACCACCTAACAGCAAAATAACTTGATAAACCTATTGCGTTTTATAAATAATAAAAGTTAAATTCCCCTCTATTTCTATTGGGAAAATTGTTGTTTTAATAAAAAATAAATGGTAGTATTATGTAAATAAATATTTAGATAAGGGGTGTCTATATGAAAAAACTCGTCGGAGAAATGTCGGATTTATTGAATAAAATCGTAAAATTTTCAGATGACTATGCAGACGTCAAAGATATTTTTCTTAATGACTCTACAATGGAGTTGGCAGAGGATGCAATAGGTTCACTTAAATTTTTAAATAATTCTAGGAAAGCACTATCAATTATTAAGTTCAAATATTTCTTAAAAGGACTTAACTATGAAAATGCTGATAAAGAAAGTATTGAAAAACTAATTAGATATGTAGATAATCAATCCAAAGCTGAATTCATTACAAACTCTTTTGACAAAATAATTTCGTCAAATTCAAAATTAGCCTGCTGTGTAATGGGACTAATGTTAAATGATATAGGACAACATAATGATGATATATCACAAGAAGATTTGATAATGTTAAATGCACTTCCTATGCTTAATGATTTCGACATAAAAAACTTTCATTATTTATATAAAATTTCCTCAAAAAATCACAAAAGTAATCATAATATTTCCCCAAAAGATATTAAGGAATGCGTACAATTATACAATATTACTCGTAGAAATTTATATTTAACAATGGGAGTATTAGAAAAATATAACTTGATGGACAAAAACATAGATGTTGATTTAGACATAGACGAGGATAACTTAGACTTTAGCAGCGTAGATTGTGATGAAACATATTATTTCAATTCAATAAGCCAAAAATTATACACTTATAGCAGTATGTTATTTAAAGATTAAAATAACACTTTTTATCTATTATACAAAATTCATATTAAACCATAAAGCAGATAATTCATTTTTATTGAGTTATCTGCTTTTCATATTCTTAAAAAGGAGAACTTTCCCATGAAACAGCTTTTTCCCCGTGGAAAACGTATCCGCCCCACGGATAAAGACCTTGTGTTCCATACTGCCCTTGCCGCCCTGTTCCCTGTCTTCCTGCTGGTTGTCCTGCTGTTTCATATCCGGCAGATTGCCGGAACCAACTGGCAGGAAGTGTCCCT
>ENA-ORUW01000183-ORUW01000183.1-human-gut-metagenome-genome-assembly--contig:-NODE-183-length-73698-cov-6.279551_pt1 | contig 73698 bp, 64 predicted proteins | sample MGYA00242088_ERZ509227 | MGnify/ENA primary metagenome ERZ509227 (study PRJEB26280, sample SAMEA2338816) | human gut metagenome | biome: human gut; feature: human-associated habitat; material: faeces... | reverse complement strand
CCCGGAACGGGCTCGAACCGTCGACCTCTAGCGTGACAGGCTAGCGTTCTAACCAGCTGAACTACCGGGCCATTTTTTTGGTGGGAACAACAGGGCTCGAACCTGTGACCCCCTGCTTGTAAGGCAGGTGCTCTCCCAGCTGAGCTATGCTCCCATTCCCTGTGCCGTTCACATTTGAGTGCGGCGGCGACGTGTTATAATATACTACAAATCAGATCGGATGTCAACCACCTTGCGCAAAGTTTTTCCAAAAAAATCTGCCACCCAAATCTCGTGTTCCTTATAGGATATGCAGCGATTTCTACTTCGTGCTTCCGTTTTATTCTCCATGGCGGCCGCCGATTTGTCAGCCTCCCTTGTGATAGACGTGCAATTACACCTCGCTCCCCTTCAGTAATGATTGCAACTCCTCGCTTTTGATCTGATATTTTTTATCGCAGAACTGGCAGCAGACCTCTGTGATCGGATCCTGCGCAAGCTCCTTCACCGATTCGCGCCCAGTAGCCGCCAGCGCGCGCAACACGCGCTCGTGGCTGCAATTGCAGCGGTAAACCGGCCGCTCCTCATCGAGCACCTCCAGTGTAAACTCCGGCAGCACGGCCCGGCAGATTTCCTCCGGCGTGAGACCGTCCTCCAACAGCTTTGTTACCGGCGGCACCTGCTCCACACACCGCTCCACCGCATCAATCACTGCATCATCCGCCGTGGGTAAAAGCTGGATCAGGAAGCCTCCTGCCCTGCGGATGGTAAGATTGGGGTTAACCAGCACGCCCAGCGCACACACGGTTGGAATCTGCTCGCTGGCGGCAAAATACTGCGTGATATCCTCCGCGATCTCACCGGATACCAGCGGGATCTGCCCCACATAGGGCTCCTTCATCCCCAAATCCTTCACAACCGTCAGCGTGCCTTCCACCCCAACCGCGCCCGCAACATCCAATTTGCCCTTTGCATTGAGCGGAAGCTCAACAATCGGCTCACCCACATAGCCACGCGCGTTGCCCCTACTGTCCGCCACAGCGAGCACCGTTCCCGCAGGGCCGCCTCCGTTTAACCGCAGGGTAACGCTGTGATCCGCCCCCTTGAGCTGATCGCCCATCATGGAGGCTGCCGTCAAAAGGCGCCCTAATGCAGCCGACGTGACAGCGGAGGTTTGGTGGATACGCTCAGCCTCGGCCACGATATCCGTGCTGTCGAGCGCCATTACGGTAAGGGTTCCATCTTCTGAAATACAACGAACCAGTTTGCCCATCTAGTTTAAAGCCCCTTCTTTTTTCATTACATATATCGCACGCTCTGTATCCGCGTGCGGCGGTATGCGTGTCATCTCTTCATAATAGCCGGCAAGCGTGAGCCCTGCCGCCTGCGCAAAAGCGCAAAGCTCTTCATGGCTGTATGCACGCTCTGCGAACTGCTCCCCATAGCGGGTATAGGAGCCGTCGGCCTTCTCTTCAAAAAAATCGAGCAGGATCTCCACGGAAGTATCTTTTGCGCAATATGCATTCTGCCAAACGCAGTAAAGCCCCTCCAGATCATACACAAAGGTATGGTTCCCCAGCACCTCCCGGTGCTTATATGGCGTATTGACATCAAAAACAAACAACCCGCCCGGCTCCAGAAAAAGAGACACGCGCCGGAGCACCTCTCGCAGCGTATCCGGATCAGTGATATGATTGAGGCTGTCTAGCGTGCAAACAGCGGCATTCACTGTGCCATAAAGATCGAGCTCCTCCATCGGCTGGCAGAGAAAAAGCACCTCTGCCCCCGTCTGCGCGCATTTTTCCTGCGCTGCACAGAGCATATCAGGGCTTGCGTCCACGCCGATCATTTCATAGCCGCGTTTAGAAAGCTCCAATGTCAGGCTCCCCGTCCCGCAGGCGAGATCTAACACTATGCCTTTTTTCATGCCATGCTCCATCAGCAATTCGGCAATATAATCTGCCCGCTGCGGATAGCCAACATCATCCGTCAGCCGGTCGTAAAAGGCTGCGAAGTCTGCATAGCCGCCCATCTCATGACCATCCTTTCCCGCACGAAGCAGCTTGAAGCGTTTTATTTGTCAGATGCGCCCTTTTCCGTGACCGCCTGGTCGATCCGGGCAAAGATTTTTTCATATCCATCGCAGCCATAATTCAACGAGCGGTTTACGCGGCTGATGGTAGCGGTGCTCGCGCCCGTTTCGCGCACAATATCACTGTATACGCGCTTTTGGCTGAGCATGTGAGCCACCACAATACGCTGGGAAATCGCCTTGAGCTCCGTTACCGTACAAAGATCCTCAAAAAAATCATAGCACTCCTCCATCGTTTCGAGCGCCAAGATCGCCTGAAATAAAAAATCGACGTTATCATCCTTGAGTTTGTTATTCAAAACGAAACCTCCCTCGCAGTAAAATAATGCTTTTATATTTTAGCACTCTAAACCTTAAAAGTAAAGAGGAAGCAAGAAAGAGCGGCGAAATTCTCCCTCCTATTTTTAACCGAGAGACAGGCTTGCGAAGCCTCCCCCGTATGCGGTACAATAGCCCTAAGCTTCAATCCTTGAAACTTGGAGTATTGGAAAATGCCTGTCGGCACGAAATGCCTCCTGCCGCGCGGCGGCAACGCCATTTTTTGCAATTGTTAAAGTAAGCTACTCATAGGCTAAAAAAACAAAACGTTTCAACTGCTTTGTGCAGGAAGGGGTGGCCACATCATGAAAGAAGACGATCTTCTCCTCGCAGGGATCGCGGATAAAATTGACCAATGCGAGCGCTACGGGATGCTCACGCATTCCCACTTCCTCGATCTACGGCAGGGCGCGCTGGCACGGGCCTATTGCGCAAACCACCACGGCCTTCAGGCTCTTTTTTACGGTGGATATAAAGATGCAGAGCGCATTATTGTCGTTTTCCTACCCGATTACTTAACCCTTCCTACAGAAGAGGGCAGGCTTTCGTGGCTTGCAGAAAATGAGGAAGAGAATCCCCTAACCGTCCTGCGTGTGCAGAAGGATCCCTTTCACACGCTCACGCACCGCGATTACCTTGGCGCGCTTATGGGCCTCGGCGTAAAGCGGGAAACCGTAGGCGACCTGCTCGTGCGGGAGGATGGCTGCGATATTATCCTGCTCAAAAGTGTAGCGCCTTATCTCCAGGAAAATCTCACGCAAGCAGGACGCGCCAAGCTTGGCGGCTCGTTCGTACCGGTTGCCGCGCTGCAAAAAGGAGAAGAAAAACGGGAAATGACCCCTTGTGTGGTAGCCTCCCTGCGGCTGGATAACGTGGTTTCCGCCGCTTTCTCCGTCAGCCGTTCGGCGGCGACACAGGCCATTCAGAAGGGGCTGGTGTTCGTAAACGCGCTATCCTGTGAAAAAACGGCCGCCCCTGTAAAAGAGGGCGACCGGATCGTGTTCCGCTCAAAAGGCAAGGTCAGATTAGCAGAAGTTGGCAGGACGAGCAAAAAAGGCAGGCTGCACATTACGATAGAACGATACTGCTAGGAACAAGCCCGACAACCTGTTTTGGGAAAAGGGAAGCATACCAGCTTCCTTTTATTACGCAGCGAAGCGGAGTAACAAAACAAGGCTTGCCATCACCACGCGGAACAAAGAGATACGCATTACTCACGGTAACAGGCGGCTCCCGGCTATTTTCTATTTTTTGGAAAAAAACATCCCTATTTCCTTTGGAATGCGGATTGCGCCCTCGCGCACACGGATCGCTTCAAAGTAATCATAAACGCCGTCCAGATCGTTGACGGACACACCCGCCACATCAATGGAGGAATAGATCCAATCCACCAAATCCTGCGTTTCTGTAATTTCCAGAGAATCTTCGTATGGAATGAGCCGCACGTCGCCAAAAAAACGGCGCAGTTTCTCCTCTCCATTCTGCATGGAAAAAGGGAGATTCTGACCAAACACATCAAGATTTGGGTTAAAGCCCTTCATCGCCGCGTGGAGATACGCCTGTAAGCCTCCCTCCCCAATCACAGTTGCGTAGAAAACGCCATCCGGCCGCAGCACCCGTTGTACTTCCTTTAGCGCTTGGGGAAGATTGGGCACATGATGCAGCATATGGTTTGCAATGATTTTATCAAAGGATGCGTCGGGAAACGGGATCTCCTGAATATCGATTTGTTGGACGAGAACGTTTGAAAAGCTTTCAAACTTTTTCCAAGCGATCTCCGCCATACCCGCTGAAAAATCCGATAGCACCAAAAGAGAACCGTTGGGAAGCTGATCGAGCCTCCCCTCCCACTGCGCGGCGTTACCGCAGCCAAGTTCAAGAATGCGGCACGGCCCCATGAGGTCATACTGTGCAAAGAGCCAATCGTTCATGGAAATTTGCGCAGTGCTGTGCTTGGCGTGCAATTTCATGCGAATGGACAAATTGCGATCGTCTGCATATTGGGCTGCAACGCAGCTCCGATCGGTCATGTGGGGCATCTGCATTTGCTCCTTACTGATGAAATTTCGCCTAGATCGATGATTTTATACTATAGGATAGAAAACCAGGGTTGTCAACCCTTATGTTCAACCGTTTTGAGTGCGGCGTGTCAGAAGTGAAAAGCCAGCTTCAATATAAAGAAAATACGGCTCCTCCTCCCGTTAAGGACAGCCGCTGTTCCCGCATGGCCAGAGCAAAATGCATTTGGGGTATAATAATGGGCTGCAATCCGTCTGGATTGCAGCCCATTGCCTTTTTCTATTCGTGTGATGCCAGTAGATTAAAGAATTTTGGTTCCCTCCGGCACCGTGTCATCCACAAAAATCACCTTGCACCCACAGGCGTTGTTCGTCGCTGCCAGAAGCATTCCCTCGCTCGTCACGCCTGTGATCCGGGTGGGCTTCAGATTTGCAAGCACAATGATCTTTTTGCCAACCAGCTCCTCCGGCGTATAATACGCCTTAATGCTCGAAACGATTGTGCGTTTATCAAGCCCATCGGAGAGCGTAAGCTTATAGCAGCTGTGGGATTTGCGGATTTCCTGGCACTTTAACACCTTGCAGACGCGCATATCCATCGCCGCAAAATCATCATATGCAATCTCTGCCTTCACCGGATCAACCGGATCCGGGTCGCCATAAGCCACCTGCTCCCGCTCCGGCTTCGGCTGCTCTTGCGCCTGCTTCGCCGCTTCCTCTGCCTCCTTCTCCGCCTGTGTTTTCGGCGAGGAGAAATCGAGAAGATTCACATACTGCGCAGGATCGATCGCATAGAGGAAGAGATAGAGCCGCGGGCCGCGCTCCTTATCGATGAGCAGCTGATAAACATTTTTGAAAAATGCGCCCTGGACGCCTTTGAGCGCCTTTTCCTCCATATTCGCCGGCGCAAACTCCTTCGGGATAGCATAGAGCTCGGCATTCAGCTCATCGAGCGTGTATCCGCCCGCACTGATGAACGCATATAACCGCGCGACTTCCGCACGCTGGGTTTCCGACAGCGTATCATACACCTCCCAATTGCGTGTAGCACGCAATCGGTTGACACTCTCCGGCGAGCATTGCTCCAGCCAGAATTTCGCCCGGTCCAGCCGGTCGGAGAATTGATCGAAGGTGTAAGGCGTGCCGATCTTGCGAAAAACAAGCTCCAGCATGTCCACCTTGAAATCCACCACGGAGCCGAGCTGCACAAGCAGGTTCATCGGCACGGTTTCGACCGTGCGGCCCTCGATCTCCGCATTATATAAAATCGCTTTGGTCAGATCGTTCGCCTTGCCGGATTTCACCTCGTTATACATCCGGTCAAATTCGAAATACTGCCGCAGGATGCCATCGTCAAAGCAAAAATCAAAGGCCTTGAGAGGCTCAGTTTTAGAATAAAGCCAGAGGATGATCTCCGGTTGATAGAGCTTTAAAAGCGTATCCGGGGTGAGGTTCAAGCCGGAAGAGCCGGACATCTTGCCCGTGGTGCCCTTGATGCCTATGAACTCATAGCCCTGAAAGATCGGCGCTTCGTAACCAAAGATCGCCTTTGAGATCTCTTTGCTCGTATCGTAGCTGCCGTTGGGGCTGGCGTGATCCTTTCCGCCCGGCTCGAAATCGACGCCCTCATACAGCCAGCGCATCGCCCAATCGACCTTCCAGGAGAGCTTGCAGTTAAAATTCTTCGTGAAATCAAACCGGCCTTCATGGCCACAGGAGCAGCGATATTCCGCCACCGTGCAGTCCTCTGAGAGGGAGGTGATCTTCGTGGTATCCTTGCCGCATACAGGGCAATAGATGCTCACCGGATAAAAATTTTTACGCTCCTCGTCGGTTGCCTCCTGCGTGCGGTGGCTGTCAAGAATTTCAAAAATTTCAGCCCGATGCTTGAGCGCATGGAGCACCTGCTGCGCATATTTGCCGGAGCGGTACATCTCCGCCTGGTGGCGATAATCCATTTTGATACCGAACCGGCCGATGGAGCGCTCGAATTCCTGCTCGAAATGCTCCGCATAGGTCTTGCACGGCGAATCCGGAAACGGATTTTTCACATCGACATACGGCATACCGATGCACGCCTCCAACTCCGGTGCAACCGCCTGCACGTTCACCGGCACCTTGCGCAACCGGTCAAATTCATCCCATGAAAAGAGGAGCTTCGCCTTTTTACCCATTTTGCGCAGCGCTTTTACAACAAAATAGCTCGTCGCCACATCACGAAAATTGCCGATGTGGATCGAGCCGGACGGGCTGATCCCGGCGGCGCAAACATACTCCTCCTTATCGGGCTTGCGCTCGATGATTCTCTGTGCGATCTCTTCCGACCAATGCATATATCTATCTCCCTTATTGTTACTTCCATTCAAAACGATATTATAGCAAAAACAACCGCCGCAATGCAACTGCTACCGCCCGGAAAGCGGGCTATTCCTTTAATTTATGGATAAACAGGCCGCTTAAGAGCTTTGGCTCAAACCAAGTTGATTTCGGCGGCATCACCTTGCCCGCATCGGCAATGGCCATCAATTCATCCAAAGTGGTCGGACACATAGAGAAAGCGAGCAACATATCGCTATTTGCGCGCTTTTCCAGCTCCCCAAGGCCGCGAATGCCGCCGACAAAGTCAATACGTTTATCCGTGCGCGGGTCACCGATGCCGAGCACAGGGCCAAGCAGGTTCTCCTGCAAAATGGATACATCGAGGCTCGCAACCGGATCGCCTTCAGGGAACGTGCCTGCCTTTGCCGCCAGGCGATACCATTTTCCGCCCAGATATAGGCCGAAGGTATGGCTTTGCTCCGGGTGGAACGCCCCCTCCCCCTCATAGGCGGAAACCTCGAATTTTTCCCCAATCTTTTGTAAAAACTCCGCCTGCGTATAACCGTTGAGATCCTTCACCACACGGTTATAATCCATGATCGCCAGCTCGTCGCTTGAAAAGAGAACCGCAAGGAAAAAATTGAATTCCTCCTCCCCTGTATAACCGGGCGTCGCCTCACGGCGCATCTCGCCCACACGCACGGCGGAGGCGGCGCGGTGATGCCCATCCGCAATATAAAGGGCTTCAATTTTCGCAATGGTCTCTGTCAGCCGCACAATCGCCGAATCATCATCCACCACCCAAACGGTCTGCCGCACGCCATCCTGCACAAAGTCATAAACCGGCGCGTGCGCCGCCTTCCAATCCTCCAATATTGTGTGGAGCTTGGCCTGTGGGCGGCAGGCCAGAAAGATAGGCCCGGTGTTCGCGTCGCAGGCGTCCACATGGCGAATGCGGTCCGCCTCCTTATCTGCGCGGGTAAACTCATGCTTTTTGATCGTGTTGCTGCGGTAATCATCAATAGAGGCACAGCCGACCAAGCCTGTCTGCGCTCGCCCTTCCATAATCTGGCGATAGATATAGAAGCAAGGCTTTTGATCCTGCGCGCATATGCCGTCCGACACAAGCTTCTCCAAATTTTCCCGCGCCTTTTCATAAACTCGCGCGTCGTAAAGGTCGATGGAAGGGTCGAGATCAATCTCCGCTTTATCCACGTGCAGGAAGGACTTCGGATTCCCCTGCGCTAACTCGCGCGCCTCCGCGCTGCTCATCACATCATAGGGAAGCGCCGCCACCTGCGCCGCATAATCCGGAAGAGGTCTGACTGCCGCAAAGGGTCTAAACACTGCCATCAGTTTGCATCCTTTCTTATTTTGAAATCAAATAAATGATTCTTTCAAATTTTAATGATATGTACTGCCCGTTCGGAGCTTACTTGTCCATTATGAGCCGTTACGCGCGCATAAAAGGAATTGAGCCCCGGCGCTAACGGAACACCCACTGAGAGCTCCCGCCCCTGCGCCTGCGCGATAATAACGCGTTCATCCCCCGTGCACAAGGCGATTTCCCCGGCTGCTTCATCCGCCGAAAGCTGGATTTCAATGCGTTCCAATCCGCAATCCGGCGCGGTTGTGATTGCGATGCTTTGCTCTGAGGCGCCCGCCGTATCAAACAGGAGCGCCGGAATCGTCACGCGCGCATCGCACACAGCGCTCTCCGGCTCCCGTTCAGGCGGAAGCTCCGCCTCGCCTACACAAACCGGAATCCAATTGGACTGGATCGCAACCCCGTTCCACAGTGTCTGCGCATACACATAGGCAGCCCCTGGTGCTTTTGCCGTCAAAGTGCCTTTATCCACTGTGACAACCGATTCTTCCGTGCTGTGATAGGTAATGGCCCCAACAGGTGCAGAAGCGGGGCACTGCGCGTCAAAGGTCAAGGCGTCCTCACATTCGATTGCTTCTCGCCTCGTGCGGATCAGTGCAGCGCCCATCTTCAAACCATTATCATAGGTGTTGTCTGCAAGGGTTACTTGAGAGCAGGCTTCAAAGGAGAAGAGCAGATCTTCCTCGGCCTGATTGCGTCTGCCCTCCGCCTGCGTTTGCAGGGAAACCCACTCGCCTGCTTTTAAGGCGCACGTTTCCGGGGAAATGTGCAGATGAATACCCGGTGCATCCCGCAGCACGCGGTTGCGGCGGAAGATGAGCCCAGCCACACCCTCTGCACGCACGACACTGTCATGGCCCATGTAAAACGTGTTCTCTTCAATCGTAATATTCCGATGCACCGGCGTATCCGCGGAGAGCTTGGAAGAGCCTCCCTTGACCTCCGGGTGAATATACACCGCAGGCTTATACTTCCACTCCGTCTGCCCTGCCGGACGGATATAAAAGGTGTTGCCGCGAATCGTCAAATCACGAATCGGGCCGGATTCATACCACTCGTTGGAATCGTTAGAGAGGAAAATAGACGCCATCGCCATATTTTGAAACACATTGTTTTCAATCAACACCTTGCGCCGCTGCGTGCAGAGGATGCCGCGCGTGGGGATGGTGGTAAAGAAGTTATTGCGGATGACGACTTCCGCCGTATATGTCACATTCTCCGCAACATATTTTGGCTGCGGGCCGATTTGCGCTGTGATTTCCTTTGGCAAATCGCGGTCGAAGGTAACGGTCATCGTTTTGAGATCATTCCCACCTGCTCCGGGATCGATTGATTTTACCACGCGATATCGTTCCTCTTTGCCACACAGGGGCGCAAGCGTATCGCGCGCATAAAAAATCACTTCGTCGCCCGTATGGAACTGTGGAAACCCACCCTGCTGCTTATGGATATAACGGAGCGTCAGCGTGCGTGCATCCAGCCTCCTCTCCACACGGGTAAATGTCCCGTGGAGGTTGATCGGGTCGTCATGCGCGTGGCCGAACACACAGTTTTCAATTGTCATGCGCCCTCCCACGCCGGAGGCGTGGATCAAATCCGCAAAGCTCGTGGTAAATTTGCCCGTGCCGGGGCGCGGCATAAAGCGGCAATCTCGGTAGGTGACATTCCGGCACATCTGCGTCAGCCAGCCAAAACCATGCATGTAGTGCACGTTTACCTGTTCAATCAGGAGATCTTCGCTCTCCCAGTGAAACGCACCGGCTGTCTCCCTTGTTTTGGAGGCGCACAATTCATAGACCATGCCCAGCTTTTGCACACCCGGCCGTTTGCCAAAATAAAACACGCGCACCCGATTCGGTGCAAGCTGTTCGAGCTTCCACACATGTGAAAACGGGCCCTGCAAAAGGCTGTAGCGGCGGGAAACGCCCGCGCTCGGGTCATAACCAACGACAGACCAGCCTGCGTGATGGTTTTTCTCTGTCCAATACGGCGCGCCATCCATGCCTGCTCCACCCGTCCACAAAAGCTTTCGGCGGCCGGAAAGCCGGAACGGAAACGCCGCTGGGATATAGAAATCTGTATATTGTGAAATACCCTTCTGCCCAAAGCCGGCCACTGTCATCTCGCTGACCGTTGGCACAGCAAAATCCCAGGCAAACGCACGCAGCGTGATCTGTTTAGAGCGCACAACCGCCAGCGCCATCATATTACCATGCATCAGGAAAAGTGAACCGCCGCCATCCAGCATGAGATCCTCCTGATCCTCGATCAAGATCGCGATCGCCTTCTCGGGATGAGAGCAGCTATCCGTATTGGAGGTATGATAAACGCGCCGCTGCGCATGCTCCTTATAGAAATGGTATTCGCCCCTGGGAAAGAAAAGCGTGACCGGGCCCGGGGTATTGCGAGCCGCCTCCAACGCGGCCTGAACCGCTTTCGCGGAATCCCCTTTTCCTGCCGGATCGGCCCCATAATCCGTCACGCGAAGTATTGTCCTATTTGTTTCCAATCAAACGCCTCCCTGCTGAATTCGAAAGCTTCTTTATTACGAGTTCACCTACGGGCAATTAAAGACCGCCCCTACCAACAGTGTTTTAGCTCAACACATCATCATGGCTGTTTTTTTATGTTGCCATGCACGAAAAACTTCCCTCTACAGTGCGTCAAACTTTGTTTAAAACAATCCGCAATGCTTCAAGCTTGGCTTGAAGCTATTCTATCACAAAGCATATCCGGCAGGCAAGAGAAAGCGGATAGAGTTGCGGCAAATCGAAATATATTAAGCTTGCGCTTTTTTCTCCCAGGCTATTTCTGTGTAATTTCCCCCGTAGTGATCCCCGCATAAGCCTGCGGCACTTCACCGACAATGACCGTTTCCGCAATGCAGATGCTCGTATTCACTTCGGTCGGCTCATAGCTATCCGGCGTAATGAAAAGCACGTGCGTTTGAATATCGAGCATCACCTGATGATGCGTCTGGTTGACCCCGGCAGAAGCAAATTGATTGCGAAGCTGCAAAACCGTGCTGGCCTCCAGCGTCATTTTCAGCTTCAGGCAAGGACCACGCCCTAAAAGCAGCTCACTGCCAGAAAGAGAGCCGATTGGGATGCTAATCTCATAGCTTTTGGCCTCTGAAATGCGCTGTGCGATTGCATTACCAATGCGTGCCTGAAGCCGGTTCGCTTTTACAACATCCGTTTCAATGGAAGTGATCCGCCCTGTTTCTTCTTTATGGATAGATACCAGATCGCCATACTGAAGCCCCTCCTGGCCGAGCGATTCCAGCACCGCGTCATTCACCGCCTGCATTACCATATTGCGTGCCTGACTTTCCGCAATGGAGCAAATAACGGGGCGAATCCTGCTATCGATCAAAAAAAAGGCGGATAAGATAAGCAGGAGCAGCGCGATCATCCGCAGCAGAAGCCTTGCGCTCCCGCCGCACCTTCCAAAATGCATCTTTTTATGAAAGAGTGGCCTTCTCCTCATATCGCAGCTCCTCTTCTCCAGATGTGTGGTAATCCATTCGGGCGTCATGCTCCTCTCAAACAGTATATGCGATGCGGGACGCAATGGTTCCAAACGCCTTTTTGCACCTTTTTCGGAATTTCACCATATTCTGATGACGAGGGGGAAAGAGACCGACTGTTCCCGCTACGAGGTATCACCTCAATCCAATCAAAAGGAGAAATCGAATTGAAGGATCTGCTTGACACGTTCGCAGTATGCGGTCAGTTAATGGAAGATACTGACCCTTGCGGCTGCAATCATACAAACGAATGTTCCGAATTTGCGCCCTTCCCGCTGCCCTCCTTCCCGGAGGATTACGCCGTTGCTATGGCCTATATCCCCTATCAACAGGATGCAAAAAGCTATGATGCGGAAAAGGCGCTTGCGCGCGGCACTCTCTTTCCGGTGCTCGACAAGCCGTTTTTGGGGAAAGCGGGGTGCCGCAGCATATGACGCCAAGAGAAAAACTGCTCCTGCGCCTGAGCTCCGCTCAGTTTGCGCACTGGGAGCTTCACCTATACCTGGATACCCATCCAAACGATATGCAGGCGCTCGCTATGGCCAAACAATACGCCAATATGGTTTCCTCACTCGTTGAGGAATACGAGTGCAAATACGGCCCGCTCTCGCCGAGATGCGGATCTGGCGCAGAATGGCTGCGTAACCCATGGCCATGGGACTACAGCATGAGGGAGGGCTGCTAAATGTGGAGTTATCAAAAAAAATTGCAATACCCGGTAAAGATTGCAAACCCAAACCCAAAATATGCACAAATCATCATCAGTCAATACGGCGGACCGGAGCCTATGCCCGCCTTATATCCCGTTATGAAACCCCGGCGCCTGAAAGGAGTAGTCGATGGATACTGCCCCGCCCTGCCCAATGGTAATGCGCCGGATCATCCGGCATAGCAGCCGACGGTCAGGCTGCTCAAAATAGAGCAGTTTGTGGGCGGCGCGCAGGAAGAGAAAACGATCCTCCCCACGCAAATGGCCACCCTCCAGAAGGCTTTGTAACTTTCTCTTTTCCTCCCGGTAGGTTGCCGCCAGCTGAGTAAATTCGCTCTCCTCCAACCGCTGTGCGGCACGGTCTTCATAGAGCGCCTGCAAAATAGAGCCGATCTGATTGAACCGCTCCTGCGCATGTGTTTTTTCCTGCATCCAAAGCGCCTCATTCCTGCCACTGCATGATTGCAACAAGGCCTCTTCCACGCCTGAAGGCAAAACTTGCTTTGCAAAACCATTTAGCCGTTCCAACACGGTGCGCTCCAGCTGCGCTTCATCCGTGGTATGCCTTTGGCACTCCCCATAGCGGGAGTAGCCAGAGCAGATCAGCACAAAGCTCCTGCCAGAGGATCTTCTGCAAAAAGTCATCGGCCTGCCGCAATCCCCGCAAAACACCAGGCCGGAGAGCAAATGTGAATGGGCCTTCGTTTTGCAGTGGCCGCTTCGCCTCTCCAACAGCTGCTGCACGATCTGGAACGCCTCTTTGTCAATGATCGCCTCATGGGTATCAGGCACGACCGTCCATTCCTGGCGCGGCACCTTATGGGAAGCCTTTAGCTTATAGCTCCATTTCTCGTTTTTTCCCTGGGCAAGATCGCCCGCATAAGTGGGGTTACCCAATATCGTCCGGATCGTTTCCGCCCGCCAAACGCCCTGCACTGCATTCGCATTGTGATAGGGCAGCCGTTGAATCTCCGCTTTATAACGCGATGGAGGAAGCACTCCCTCCTGATTGAGCCGACGCGCGATCCCCGCCATACTTTGCCCTGCCAGATATTCCTCAAAAATCCGCCGCACCACTTCGGCCGCCGGACCATCTACAAACAGCCGATTTTTGTTTTCCGGATCCTTTTGATACCCATAAGGTGCAAAGGCGCCGATAAATTGGCCGGCCTCCCGCTTGGTATCCATAACGGCACGCACTTTTTGAGAGATATCCTTTGCATATAAATCGTTCATAACCGATTTAAAGGGCCCCATATCATTCTGCGCAGAGCTAGAAGCGAAGGTGTCGATTCCATCCGCTAATGCAATATATCTCACCTGCCTGCTGGGAAAATACCGCTCCAAATAATAGCCGGTATCAATATAATCTCTACCGAGCCGGGAGAGATCCTTGGTGAGCACTAGGTTCACTAGGCCCGCCTCAATATCGCTGAGCAGCCTCTGAAAGCCGGGCCGGTCGAAATGGAGGCCGGAATAACCATCATCAATATAACAGCCGGCTACCTCCCAGCCCTGATCCTGCGCATATCGTTCCAAAATTGCCCGCTGATTTGAAATGCTGCCAGATTGCCCCTGTGCCTCATCCTCCTTCGACAGGCGAAGATACAGCCCGGCACGATGTTTCCGATCCATGCCGTTTTTCCGCCTCATCGCGTCCCCCTCCTTTGCTCCTCAGCGTGCAGCCATTGTGTAAAGAGCACCTTTGCCATATCCATCAAAAGCGTATCGAACCGAGCGCCATCCTGCGCAAATTGCTCTGTTACTGGAAGAGCCATATGTTCATCTGGTTTACGTGCCATAGCCCTCGCCCCCTTTCGATACTTAACCTATTGAAAGAGGAGGGGGAATATGACTGGCCCCTGCAAAACACGCAAAACCCCGCAGGGAAACGCATTGCCTCCCGCGGGGTTTTGCTAAATGAACTTTTTCATGAGATCAGAACATATACTCACGTCTGCGGCGGGAGGCAAAGGCCACCATGCCTGCCCCAAACGCCATCAGAAGCAGAAACAGGATCAGGAGCGAGTCGCCCAAATCCGGAATCTCCGGCTGTACATCCGGGGGAGTAACGGGCGGTGACGCGGGCTCTTCACCCGGGCGAATGGTGATACTTCCATCCGCATTGACGATAAAGTCCAGATACACCTTCACTGTCCCCTTTGGATACTGCACACGCTGCGTACCGTCTGACAGGGTATCAACTACCGTTTCGTTCACCTCGGCCGCTTGCAGCACAAACTGCGTGCGGCCAACCACTTTGCCGTCTACTAAGATTTCCACATAATGGCGGCCATCCTCCAAGCTTTCCAGCAAATAGCTGCCATCTTGGCCGGAAACCGCTTTCACCGTGCCAAAATCCAAGTTTACTTCCGCACCGGGAAGGAGATCATCCTCCTGATACACCTTACCGGCCACGTCCACAGCCGACACCTCTTCACCGGCAGAACGCGCACGGAATGTGACAGCGATCTCTATATCGCGCGAAACGGAAGGGATCGTATACGAGCCGTTCACGACGCTTGCCGTAACATCAACGCCGTTGACCAGCACACTTTCCACCCGATAGCCCTTTTGTGTAATGAGAGACAACTCCAACTGGGAATGGCGCGGCACTGTCAGGGTGCATCCGTCTTCGCACAATGCACCGTTCACCATCACGTATCCGCCCCGGTTATAAGTGACCTGCACGGTATGCGTATCCGGTACGACCGTCGAGAGCGTCATTCCCGACTGCCCGGCCCCATCAGCAGCAAGTGCCGGTAGGCAGCAGCCGCAGGCCAACAGCAGGCAGAGCAGGAGCGCCAGCGCTTTTTTCACAACGAATCACCTCTCAGATTGGGTGAGCGGCGTAGGCCGCCCGGTGTCCCCTGCCCGGTACGCGCCGGGCAGGGAAAATGAGATAAACGAATAAGTTAGGTGTTGAGATTAGGCAGCAGTGTACACCACGGTATAGTTAACCGTACCAACAATCAAGCCTGCAGCAGGAGCGCCGCCCCAAACAGTGATGGCAACTTCTTCGTTAAGGGTCTCAACGCTGGCCTGACCATTCGTGTAGACGTCAGACTCATCAGCAGCCATAGAGGACGTAATCGCGTCGTCCGCATTATCTTCATACGCGGCCGTTACCTTCAGAGAAGAAGTAGCGGCAAGCTGATAGTCAACCTTCACCGCAGGAATAGCAGCACTATCTGCGCCCCAATCAACAGTAACATCGGCCGGGATTGTGACAGTGTAGCTATCATATGCGCCGGGAGTATCATCATCAAATACCGTCCGGACGACAACAGCGCCTTCCTGATCAGCAGCATCCTTTGTGATTGTTTCTTCAACCGCGAACGCAACAGCGCTCATTGCAAAAACCATGCAAAGTGCAAGTACAAGTGCAATAACTTTTTTCATTGTCGTTTTCTCCTTTGGTTTTAAAATTTTGGAGTTTTTATTTCATAGGGCGGGAATGCGAAGACGGAGAATCCACCCTTATGAAGCGAAGCAATTAAGCAACAATGTGGTTATCATACACCACAGTGAAGGTGAGTTCGCCCTGATAAAGGCCAACCGGCGCAGCGTCAAAATCTGCCGCCGTGATGGAGGCGAAAACATCGCCGCTCGCCGTATCATTGCCGGAAACCTTGATGCTCTCATCGCCATCAATGGTGGCTAGCAGGAAATCATCCCCGCAGGTCATGGTGAGTGCCTTCTCGCCAAAGGGGGCGACCGTAACGGTCACATCGGAGGTGGCGGCAAGCGTAGCGTCCAGAGTATACTGCTGCGTTTCAGAGGCGCTATCCTCTTCGTTATCCCACGGCACAACCAGCTCTGCGGGGATGGTGACCGTCCACTCCTCATCGCCGCCGGGCACGCCGGGCTCTGTTGGGAGATCGGCATCCGTCTTCACCAGCGTGCTGCCGGACTGGGGAACCGTATCCTTGTTGATCGTTTCGCCGTAGGCAAAGGCGACCGTGCCCATGGCCAGCATCATGCAAAGGGCAAGGGCAAGAGCAAGAACTTTTTTCATAATGATCTTCTCCTTTTCACAAAAATCGGGGTTTCTTTTTATCACAATGAGAAGCGGCAAGAGCCTGCCGCCAGCTCACAATGATCTGGCCAAAGCCACTCAGGCAAGCGCTTCATAGCTGACGGTGAAGAGCAGCGTATCCTCATAATCGCCCGCATAGGCGGCATCCCACTCCTGCTGCGCAATCCGAGCATTCAGCGGGAAGCGGGTTGGATCATTCACGCGGTCAAAGCAGATCGCGCCAGCCCCCTCGAGCGCATAGGCAATGCCGCGCTCTGCACCGGCTGCATCCATCAGGCGGTAATCCTCCTGGGAGGCGACAGCCACATACACGCCCATGCCGGCCTCAAGCTTCATCACATCCGCATACACATGGCCGAGCGCGGTATCCAGCGCACCGAAGGGAATTTCCACATCAGCGGGAATCACCACAGAATACTCCACCTCGCACGAAGTGCGCACCACTGCGGAGCCTGACGGAGTATCCTGCTCCAGCACGGCGGCAGAAGCACCGCCCATGCAGGCGGCCGCCAGCATCGCGCCAGCCACCACAGAAGCAATCCATTTTTTCATGCGATATCTCCCCTTTCAATCAAAGAGCGAAGGCTCAGGGCTCGTGATAGGTTACGGTGAAGGTCAGCGTATCTTTATATTGATCGCTGGGAGCACCGGACCAATTGGGCACTTCAACATACAGCTCCCTCTCAAGATCAGTTGTGCTCATATTGAACGTATCTCCACGGAAATCCTTCAGATCCCCTGTTTGATACCGATAAGGAAGCGCAAAGCTGTTATGAATCATCTTGAACTCATTCTCGGAGGTTACGCCCACTTCAACCGAAGCCGTTGTGGGGATAAACAGATTTTCGACCTTCAGCGAACCGGCCTCCACTCGATCAGTCCTCCCCCAGCCCACGCCGACATCCGCCGGGATAACGACGGTGTAGGAAGCGTCGCAGACGAGCTGGACATAAACGGTGTAGGTTTCCATGCGGTAGCTTTCTGCATTCGGGACACCGCCGGAAATTGTGTTGCTACCCTGATTCGTGCCCTTATCTGCCACAGGCGTCTTCAACGTGACATTGAAGGAGCCGGTATAGACACCGGATTTCTCAACACTCGATTCGGCAATGGAGAGCTCGAAATTCATCGTGCCCGGGTCGGTGGGATTGAGTTTGCGACCATTAATCGGCACAGTAATTTTCGTATCACCCATAGAAAGCTCGACGGTTGAAGGAATATCAAGCTCCACATTGTAGGGATCAGCCGCCGCAGCAGCATAGAAAGGCAGCGCGGCGCTGCCGGAATAAGCGGTGCCCTCCGCATTGATTTGCATCGTGATGAGCGGATCATCTGCTGATGTGTTCGTGGTAATCTGATCCGTTTGCACAGTGAAGTTCGGGAAGACGGCGGAAAGGTTACGATCCGCCCAATAGGTTAAAACTGCATTCTGGTATTTCGCCGGGTAACCATCATATTCCTTTAACACCGCAACGATCTGGGCAGTTGCGACTGCATTCTTCCCAAAGCCCTCCACAACGGCGGTAAACTGCTTTTGGGAGTTCACCACATACTGAGAGAGATTGCCATCCACATTGTTATACTTCTCATAATTCCGGACAAAGGCCGCCATATCAGCGAGCTTTGTTTGATACACCTGCCCCAAAGCATCCTTTTCCGCCGCAGTCAGTGTCCGGTATGCGGTGAGCATAAGCTGATAGGCATCAGCGTTATAATCAAATAAGTAATCCACCTTTGTCTCGGAATGATCGAGAAGAATCACATCAGTATACAGACCATCTATCAACTGCTGCACAGTGCTGCCGGACTGATCGTAGGACGGTTCCTTTATCGAGGCCGCCAAGTCCTTCATCTGGGTTGACCCACTGAAAGAGTTGGCAGACACAAAGCCCAACATATCAAGGGAAACCAAGGCACCGGCAGGGCTCTCGCCACCCTGCACACCGGTATAGAACAGCTTAATCTGCTTGACGACTGAATCGGAAGGAATCGCAGCGCCTGGATCTCCGCTGCTCGTTACGCCACGGAAATGAGCAAGCGGAATTTTGATGAAACCGCGGAACCCATTAAGGAATTCGCCTGTCAGGCAGCCGTCATTCCCATCGTTATCCGTTTGAACTGTTTGCCACTCCGGTTTCGCCGCATCCATATTCAGAATTTGATAATCCCAACGCGTGCCGTCATCTTCGTCATGCGAATAGATGCTACCATCCGCTGTGCGCAAAGCGATCCATAATTTACGAATATCATTCATATCAGAAAAATCTGCGTAAAAAATGAAATCCGATGCATTGCCGATATTCACGCCGCTGAGTTGATCCCAGTTCTCAGTATTTTCTCCGTTATGCGTCAAGGAAATGCGGTAAGTTTCACTATTGGACAAAACATCGCGGTAAAAGCTTGTATCAATCGAACGGGAATTTGCAAATCCATTTTGCCCCACAGAGGTTGAGGCCAATCCAAAACGCTGGTCTTCACTATTCGTCCCTGTTTGTGCAGCATCATAGGAGGATCGGCTGTAGGCCACAAGGTTTTTGCTGTTTTCCCACGCGCCCTTATAGCTATCGTTCCACAGAATGTTATGGGCGCGGTCAAAATAATAATCTTGGCTATTAGGCAACAATCGATAGTCATCGTATTCATGAAGAGCGGTCTGCCCGATCTCATAATTCGATTCCACATCATTGAACGGTTTGAAATATAATTTCCCCAACTCATCGGGATACCATTCATTCAGGCCGGCAATGTTGTAGATACGGATTAGCTTTGCTTCATTTTTCAAGCCCAAGCGATATAAATCGCCGAGCGTTAAGGTTTGATAAAGGTTAAAATAGCTTTCAATATTCTCAATCTGCGCATCCGTATATGTATCCGCTTCGACCCATTTATCTAACTGGGCGCTCAGCCAGTCAACAGGGCTTTTACTCCCCTGCAAAATGTTTTCCAATGCAGCTTCCGCAGCCGTTAGCTGAGCGTTATCAATACCGAACTGCCTACAGATAGTACGTAAATCCGAAATAATGCCCGCATGGGAAACATTAATCAGCGCCGAATCGGACGGCAGATATTGTTCTACCAAGGCTTGCACGGCATCCGCGTTACTGGTGGTCAAGCCCGTGACAGGCGTGCCGCCGGCCATATTCGCACCGCTGAAGCCAATCTGATCAATATAGAAGGATTTGTTGATGCTATCTTCCGACGCGCCTTTCCAGGTGATACCGACAGAGGCGATCTCTTCAAGAGGATTCACAGTAAGGCCAGGTGCATAATTGCGAGCAAAAGTATCCTTATCAAAATACATAGTGGGGTCATTACCAGCCCGCCAATCCACCCAAGAAAAAGTATTGTTCGGGTTATCATAAGCCTCCTGTGCCGTAAACTCTTTTATGACCCCCCTCGGCTGCCCCCAATTCAACCAGCCATCATATATTTTAATATTATATGAGTAAATTCGCTCTTCTGTTAACTGATTGTAAGAGCTATTCTCCGTTTCATTCCAAAGTTTATTGATTGGAACACGAAGGAAGCCACGATAATGGCCAAAGTCCTCCAAGTAACCTTTCTTATTTGTATAAAGGGTGTCCCACAAGCCATCTTGATTTTGATAATAAACCGGAACAGACGCCCCATTGTTTTTCGCCGCGTAACCAACTGTGCTATAAATATCCTTACTATATGTTTTACTTATGTATTTTTCCCCATCGCGTACATATGAATTACCATCCGTGCCTAAATCAGCATTCAGGAAAAGATCTCCCTCCCGATCCAGATACCTTACCTGCAACGCAAACTCGTCGAATTTCACATAAGAGGTATCCACCCAGATCCAAAGCTCATCCGCATTCACAAAGTTTCTGGTTGCCGGCGTATAGGAAATATCAAGGCGCTGATAGCCATTCAAACTGGAGGGAGTGGACCCTTGCGTAAAAGCACTTTTCTCTGAATTCTTCATGTAAACGCGCAGCGCATTACTCGTGTTGAAGCCCGGCGTCTGATAGGCGGTGTCATCTCGAAAAAGAACGCCGTCGATATTCGCGGGAGTAAAATTATTATTGCCCGTCTGTTCGTCGCATGCGGTGTTGTTATACATCCATGCAGCGGGCGTTTTACCTTCGTGCTCCTTGCCGCCGGAACCCGTTTCGCCTTCAAAATTTTCAAACGCAACAAATTGCGCATTTTCTGCCGGAGAAGAAGCATTCGCTGGAATAGAGAGCGAGTCTCCAACCAACGCCTCTAAGGGCTGTGAGCGCCAGCCTTCACGATCCACTGCCGTGATTGCCGCGCTGATACGATGAGACATATCCAAAGCCAGGCTCTTGATTACCTGCGCAGAAATTGTTGCGCTGACAAAGCTTGTATCAGCATATGCATGCTGCACATTCTCCAACCTGACCGGATTTTCATTCACTGGAACGCCCCTTGTGCTATAGCCGCTGTCAAGGTCATAAAAATCCACATAGTAGGCGATATCACCACTCTGCGATACAGCTTCCGAGAAGGAAAGTTCAATTGTACCACTGGTGGTATAGCGTGCGCCGGCCACGGCTCCCTCACCAAACGACGGATCCGGGTCCGCGCCCGCCGCAGCCACAAGCGACACCGGCTGCGCGGCCGCAAGCAGCATCAGTATCGCAAGCAGAACCGCAAGGCAACGTTTGCTATATTTCGTCCTTTGTTTCATTCCGAACGACCCCCGTTCATAAATTTTCTCCTTTTGGCCCGTGATCCTGCCAATCATAGGTTTATTCCACTGTAATCGTTGTTTTTACCTGCCCGTTATTCAGCCGGTTTTGCTCCGCATCGAATGAATAGGTTAAATATTTCACTGTAGCTTTATAGCTGCCTGCATCCATTGCGCGCTTTAAATGAAATTTTGCAATTGCATATCCTGGCGGAACGAGATTCGATTCATACAAAATTTCGCCCGTTTTATCCAAAATAATCTGGAATTTAAAGTAGCAGGGATTCCCTTCCGGATTGCGAAGCACAAACTCCTGCTCCGTTTGCCCCGCCTTAAATTTCATTGAGGTAATGCCCGGCAGTTTGATGGTTTTCCCCTTGGTATCAATTTTTTTCTTGGTGCTTAGCGTAATATCGCCTTCTACGATATTTTGATCCACTTGGCCTTTGGGATCTGTAGAAGCAGCCGCAGGCTGATCCGGGAACATCTCATCCCAATGATTCGCCGCATACTGTATGCCAAAAATCAGCGCCAGCAAAAGAACCAGCAGCAAAATCCATAGCCAAACAATATTCTTCTTCACCGCGACAAACTGCTTTTCGCCGCAACTGATATAGCCAGCCGTGCGATGCAGCGGATTTTTCTTGTAAGGAGCGGCCGGTTCTGTTTTTCCATTGTAGGCCAGCGTATCCGGCGCATTTTTTTTGACGCCGGCGCCGATCTGGGCGGCCAGTTGATAATCCCCCTGTGGATAGAGCGCCTTTACCTGAGAAACAGTATAATAGCCCACCGAAAAGCCTGTCCGCTTATTAGAGTAGGTTTTCGTATAGTTGTTGAGTCCCTGCGCGATATAGCTCATGTGTTTTTCCCCTTCGCTATGTATGAAATCGACAATTCATAATCAATCTCTAGGATTTAATTAGTCTATTCTTTGTAGTTATTATAGGACTGTTCTAAAATAAAGTCAAGAAAAAAACTGCAAGCAATATTTTTTATAAGAATATTTCTTGCTTTCTACAACAAAAATAGAAGCATTTACAACATTTTTTAATACAGGAAACCATTAATACTGTAAAATTTTTCTTTTTAAAATCCAAACTTTCTATTCGATTCCACTTCCCTTTGCAAGCTGATGCGCAATAAAATCCGCACAGGGGACGGTGAGCTTGGTGCGTCATTGCGTTATCTGTCACAGCGCTATTCGATGCCATATGCGGAATTGAAAGGATTGCTGACGGATATTGGTACAGAAGAACTGGCGCACCTTGAAATGATCGGCGCCATTGTTCATCAGCTTACTCGTAATTTAAGTGAAGATGAAATTAAAAAGAGCGGTTTTGACACCTACTTTGTCGACCATACGGCTGGTGTTTATCCTGCTTCCGCTGCCGGCGTGCCGTATACAGCTGCCTATATGCAGAGTAAAGGCGACATGATTACAGATCTTCATGAAGACCTGGCTGCTGAGCAAAAAGCACGGACGACCTACGACAACATTCTGCGTCTGGTCGACGATCCGGACGTCCGTGATCCGATTAAATTCCTGCGTGAGCGTGAGATTGTCCATTATCAAAGATTTGGAGAGGGACTTCGACTTGCAACCGATAAAATGAACTCTAAGAACTTCTATGCGTGCAATCCCTCTTTCGACAAGCATTGCCGCTAAACGGCCTTCCCGGTCAGTAAGCTCGCTTTCAACCGGCAGCCGGACACACCATGAATGCAAATCGAGGCATGGGGCTTCCCATGCCTCGGACTTCTTTCTAGCGTTGTATCACCGGCGACAGCCACTGAGCCGTATCGTGTATCAAACGGCATTGCCCTATTGTTAAGCGTAGCCCCGGCACAAATGACAGGGATAACCTACGACACATGCTCTAGCTCTATAGTCCTTTTTAATTTCAATATTTTTCCTATCCAAATCATCTGGATTCTATTGTATAATAAAGGTACCGCTGGCTATGCTGCGCATAAGGCGGCGTGAAACAGTTCAAAACGGATTCGGTAGAAGTTTTTCCCAACACACAATAAATGGCATACTATCGAAAAAAAGTGTTTATTTCCGCGCCAAGATGCAATATAATAAAATACGTTTCAGGGCGTACCATCCATCGGTATTTTCCCCGAAGCCGGGTGTAAAGAGCCGATTTTTAACAAAGAAAATTGAGGTGGCAGCATTGTACGAAATTGACGAGCTATTGAAACAGGTTAAACGGATCCATATGATCGGCATCGGCGGAGCGGGGATGTGCCCGCTCGCAGAAATTCTCCTGAAGGAGGGTTACACGCTCACCGGATCTGATAACAATGAAAGCGACAACCTGACCAAACTCCGTTCGCTGGGCGTACCGGTATCCATGGGGCACCGTGCGGAAAACATTGGAAACGCCGAAATGGTCGTATACACCGCCGCCCTGCTCGATGATAACCCGGAGCTTTGTGCCGCAAAAACGCTGGGCGTGCCAACTTTTGAGCGTGCCAAACTGTTCGGCGCAGTCACGCGCATGTATTCCAACTGCATTGGCGTTTGCGGTACGCACGGCAAAACCACCGTTACCTCGATGCTCGCGCAAATTCTCATCATGGCGGAGCTCGACCCCTCCGCCGTAATCGGAGGCCGGCTGCCGCTGATCGACAGCCACGGCCGCGTCGGCCACAGTGATACGTTGGTTTGCGAAGCCTGCGAGTTTGCAGATACCTTCTTGAGCCTTTCACCGGATGTTGCTGTGATTTTGAATATTGATGAAGATCACCTTGACTATTTTAAAACGCTTGGCAATATTATCCGCTCCTTTCACCAGTTTGCCTCCATGGCCCAAACGCTGATTATCAACGGGGATGATAGGAATACCCGTCAAGCGGTTGCGGATTTGCTGGCTCAAAAAGAGGTGGTTACTTTCGGGCTTGGCGGCGGTAACGATTACAGCGCGGCCAATCTCCAAGTGCACCGCGGTGCTTTTCCGGAATATGATCTCCTTTGCCGGGGAAAAATGGTCGGCCATGTCCGGCTCGACGTGCCTGGGATGCATAATGTGCCCAATTCCCTTGCGGCGATTGCCGCCGCCGTGCAGGCCGGTGCAACGATTGAGCAGTGCATTACCGGGTTGGAAAGCTTTCACGGCGCGGGCCGCCGGTTTGAGAAGCTGGCCGTCTGCAATGGCGTAACCATTGCGGATGATTATGCGCACCATCCTGCGGAGCTGCGCGTCACCCTTGAAGCGGCGCTTAAAATGGGGTATAATGCGGTATGGGCTGTGTTCCAGCCTTTCACTTATTCCCGCACCTATCTGCTGATGGATGATTTTGCACAGGTCCTCAGTATGGCGGATCACGTTGTTATGACGGAGATTATGGGCTCGCGCGAGCGCAACACCTACAACGTTTATACCGCCCAGCTAGCCGAAAAGATTCCCGGCAGCGTCTGGTTCAACACCTTCGACGAGGTTGCGCAATACGTGGTTGATCACGCACAGAAAGGCGATTTGGTCATCACGCTTGGCTGTGGGGATATTTATAAAGCGGCAAAATTGATGATTCAAAAATATGAAGAGCAGGGCGCGGATGTGAACAGGATATAGGGCTGTTTCAGCATTCTGCTCGATTGAACTCCCAGACGGATATTGCAGTGTGAAAAGAAAGGATGGTCATTTTGATGAAAAAGAACGGATGGAAGGTGATTCCCCTGCTCCTTGCCTTGGCGCTTGCCGCCTCCTTTTTCGGCTGTTCCAAGAAGGAGAAAGAGGACAATATGCCCACAGTTGGCACGAAGGCCAGTGTAGAACAGTATACCTTCGATGGCATTTCAGCTCCCTCCACCACGGCGGAGCCTGCGGAGGCAACCACGAAATCTTCCTCCGGCGGCAGTTACATAGGCAGTGGAAACTCCTATCTGGGTGGATATCAGGCAGCAAACCGGTTGCCCACCGCCGCTTCCCCTAACGCGGGTTACGGCTCCTCTTCAACCACCAAACCCGCCGGCACTACCAAAAAGCCCAGCAGCGCAGATATTTCTCAAATCCTGGGTGGATTTACAGGCTCTCTTTCGATAGATAATTTAGGCGAAATTAAAAGCTTCCTGGATCAAAGCGGTGTGAATGTGGATGCGCTGGGGATCGACATTGCAAAGCTGGTTTCCGGCCTGATAGACGCTAAGGAGAATGAGTCAAAGCAGGGCGCAGACAATATTCTGGAGGGTGTCAGTGATATTGTCGGCAATATCGGCGGTTCATGAAGGACTGCTGAAACAGAAATAACATCCGCTGTTACAATAAGCCTTTGAAACTGCCGGAAGACCGGGCTAATACTTGCGTTGCAAAAAGCCTCCAATCATAGCATTGGAGGCTTTTATCTTTCAAACTTTCAAGCTGTAGTTACAGCAATAACCATGGGGCCGTTGTAAAAAGTAACCTTTGCAACGGCTCCTTTTCATATACAACAACGCTCTAAAAAATATGCAGCGGCCAGTTTTAGAGCGTTGTTTAATTGAGACTGTTACTTTTTCTTTTTAAATTGAGCAGGATTCCAAGCAGCCAAAACATAATTCCACACCCTGCCATCGGAAAATACACTGCATAAAAACTCCGCCAGTCAACAAGCTCAAGCGAATAATATAGAGGGAAAACCAGCCTGTCTCGATAAAAAGCAATGCTGGAAAACGTATAAAGCAAAAGGATCATGGCCACAGCAGGTAGCGATAAAAATAAATAAGCCAGACAATAGGCCGCTCCGGCAAAAGAAATACAGATACACATCATTTTTAAGTATTCCATCCAAAAAAGATGGTTGATCGAAGCAAGAGCTCCATACACAATCGTCAGGATACATACGTATATCAGCCAAAACACCAAAAGATCTACAAAGCGGGCCCGGCAACAATTTACATAGAGCAGCTCCCGTCCCTTCCCTCCCACGTACTCCCTTAGCAACAACAAAGGCCACCATGCCGAAAAAAATGGAAACAGCAGCTGTGTAATCTGTATAGTATCCAGCAAAAAGGTTGAGCTGTTCCCATTTGCACGATAACTGAACCAGATGAACAGCGGCGACGCAAGTGCAGAAACCAGAATCGGCATATAAAACAGCAGGCCCATACTTTTGATATGCAGCAAGCACCGCTGCGCAACCAGGATCAGATCTTTTTTAAAGCGCATAGGTATCCATCCTCAATTGTCGGCTCTTCCGTCAATGCATTCTGCTGCTTCTCACAAAGTATACGGATCATCGGTACACCCTCGACTTCAAAATTTTTTTGAATGTGGTAACGTCCATCAATCTCCGTTCGTTTTTCCTCCGGAACACTGTAAACCTTGTTTTGCGCAATCTGCCGAATCTCCTGACAAGAGCCGTATGCGGCAAAACGCCCTTCCCGCATAACTGCAATTGAATCGCAGACCGCCTCAACATCATCCACAATGTGCGTTGACAATAGAATCAAACGCCCCTCCCTGATCTGAGAAATACTGTTCTTAAAGCGCATGCGCTCCTCCGGGTCAAGGCCTGCCGTCGGCTCATCAAAAATCAAAATCGGCGGATTGTTAATCAGCGCCTGTGCAATTCCCACGCGGCGAACCATGCCGCCGGATAATGTTCCCCCCTTCTGATCCCTGGATTCGTACAGATTGACAATGGAGAGGCAATCCGAAATCATCGCGTCCGCCTTTGAGCGCGGTACACCCTTCAAATTCGCAAACAAACGCATCGCATCCATAATCGTCAGCTCTGGAAACAGGCCGAATTCTTGGGGAAGATAACCTACCCGGCTCAGATAGCTTCGGCTGCGCGCGATATCCTCACCCTGAAATCGGATCGTTCCGCCGCTGACAGGGTATATTTTGGTCAGACAACGCAGCAATGTCGTTTTACCACTGCCGTTTGGGCCGAGCAGTCCATAGACGCCGGATTCGAATCGAATCGATATGTTTTTCAGCACAGGCTTCTTTCTGCCGAAACCCTTGCTGACATTCTCCAAAACCAGCAACTCAGTTCCCTCCCATCAAGCTTTCTAAAAATTCCTGTATGGTTCTCGTATCAGAATCGTCAGATAAAAACCAGTTGACACCCTTACGAATTTCTGCTTCGCCCATTTTTTGAGTTGCTTTATGGAAAAGACGAAAATCTCTATCATCTGTTGTGTCCACAATGTGTTGGAACATGGGCCGGTCATATTGGTACATTTCAAAGATTTGCACTAGCTTTACTTTATTCGCATCCGTCTTTTGCATTTCGTACATTTCTTCCATCCCAAGCAGCTGCAAAATCGCCATATGGTCGGAATACTGAGCAAACCGTTCATAAGCGGTCACTAAATTGGTATTCGGCATAATAAAAATGGTCTTTACCCTCGAAGGTATCACAGGAGATTCGGCGTATTTCGAAACAATGCTTTCAATATTCCCCGGATTGAATTCTCCCGTCGCCAAGAATGGGTACACTACAGTTAAGTCACCAACCTTCATGGACTGCAAAAAACCGCTCATCAGCGTTAAGGCATTTGACGAACCACGGAATGAATTTTCACCGCTCCGTTCCAAGTTGCAGTAAACGTTCTTATGCGTCTGAACTCGAATGTCAAATAGGCTTTCCTGCACCGAAGTGATCCGATGAAAGCCCTGCAAATAATTATCAAACATCATATGGTAACCGCTACGCGGATAAAAAGCAAAGAAGCCGGGCAAAAAAACCCCCTGTCTGTTGCTATAAAACTTCGGCGCGCTACCGGAATAGCACATGATGATCCGCTCCAATGAACGCCCGTCTGGATTGCGAACCTCCAAATAATCGCCATCTTGTTGAAAAGCAAGCGGATCGCCTGATCCGTCAGTCACAGAACTCACCTGATATCCGTGGTAAAGTGTAAAAAGATACTGTGGCAGATCCGTCTTATCCGGTCGCATAGAAGCCGTCATGAACAGCATTCGATCCACGCGCATATCCAACTGATATTCTGTAACATGAAAATCCGCCGGCTGGTTGCGCTGATCGGCATCCATATAATAGATTGCATCCGCAGAAAACCCTTTTTCCGGATCATGCCCAGGCAATACACGCGACGCAGGCAATTGACCGGCTATTAAAAAGGAAATACTCATGCAAAAGCACAAAATGCAAGCGAAAAGCCGTTTTTTATGTTGGGGTCGTATCGACCAAACCAAGCCACCGGCAAAAAGCAAGGCCCAAAAAAGAGCCATAAAGTAGCGCTGTGGCAACGTTTCATACCCGTAATTTGCAATCGGCATCCAATCCAGGCCAATCGGGAAAATACGGAACACATGATAAAGCGGATAGAGAGAAATGCCCATGCTGTTATAAACAATATCGGATACTCCGGCAAATATCTCCGTGGAGGCCGCCAGAAACAGCAGCATCACGAGATACGCCGCCCACTTTTTTTGCAGCTGGGCGGCGAACGCGCCCAGCAAAACCGCAATCAGACCCGGCATGCAGAGATAAAGCAGCAGCGTCCCGGCAATATGCAGCAGATATGCCCCCTTGAATGGAAACAGGATGAGATAAACCGCCGCATTCAGCAGAAACAGGGCGGCTGTATACCCAAGCGCCAGCAGCAACAAAATGACGACTTGCGTCATAAGCACCGCCTGCGTCCCCTTCCCAGTTGCACACATGCACTCGTGCAAACGCACTTTCTGGAGCCTCGCGCAATCAATAAACGCCAGAAACAGGAAGAAGATGAAAACCAGGACAGCCAATTCCAAGGAGATACAGAGATAAGAGAGCGGCTCCGCATCCGCACCGGCCAGGCGGATTGTGCGAAATACGAAATACACTGCCGTAAAGGCATGGAACACGGCCCACAGCGAAAATAACAACTTATTCTGAAAAAACTGTTTCACAAGAAGTTTCCATGTTGGCATTGCTTCACATCCTTTGCAAAAGGAAATCCAACCACTGCGGAGCTCGCCCTTACAGCGATGCGCCGCAGTGATTGGGTTCCTATTCAGTCCGTCAAATCCTTACCACTTTTTGACGTACCCTCCGGCTTCGCAGTTCTTCGTTAAAACACCATAGGGATTCAGCTCCGCCCTCCACAGGCAGGTGGAACGCGTAGAAGTGGGAGAATCGCCCACAGTTGCGCCGATCCCTACCAATAACTCTTTATCCTTTTTCCAGCCAGATCCATCTGAATAATGGGCGGACAGATAAACTCTGTGCGCTGAATTTGATTGGTTATAGCCGCCATAATGAGTATTCGTCCTGTAAACTGTCCCGGATACTGCGGAGGTCATGTTAAGGCGCAGGTATGCATATACATAGGGATGCGGCGGCGGGTCGGCATGGACCGTCATCATAGCCAAACTCGCAAAGATCGCAATCACTAAAAACAAGGCCATCAGTTTCTTTTTCCTTTTCATTTTTGGACTCATCTCCTTATTTTATGATTTATATCGTTATGATCATAACATACAAAAAATTACTCTTTATGTATTCGATATCATTTATACTACATTATAATTGTGGTAATGTCAACATATTTTGTAAAAATTTCTATATATATGATTTATTATCTCATCATGTTAAAACGCTGCAAAATACAAGCTATTTTGCAGCGTTTTGATTGTATTAACAGTTTTCACCCGATAAGGAGGTTAAACCTCCACCCAGTCGAATTCCTTTTTCGTGCTGTCGTCCTTGACCTTTTGATTATAAACCGGAACATCAAATTTTGGTCCAAGATAAACCACTTCGAATTTATACTGTTCGATCTCCACAGATAAATTGCTGTCCAATTTTTCCTCCGCATAAACAATGATATGTGCAATCCTGTCATAGGCAATCTCGATGGATACCTTTTTGGCCCCCTCGAACAGCGACTTTTTGCCGTATTTTTGCTCATAACGGGCAAGATATGCATCCGTCGGTTTAAAAATCAGCTCCGTCACATTTACCTTTTGCTCTGCCTGCCCGTCCTTAATGCTGAAATCCATATCCGCTACTGTCAGCTCTTTCAGCTCTGCGATACGGGAAGAGAGGAGATACGGTGCAAATGCCTCGCTCTGATAATATTCCGCCGCTGTCATCGGCTGCTTGACGCAGCTGACGATCTGCCCCTCCTCCAAGGTTTGCGTAAAAAGATAGTTTTTCGCCTCATCCTTTTTCTCCTTGCCCTGTGAGAGGCCGCAGTAAATCCGAACCGCCTTTTGGGGCTGACTGCTAGTCTGTTGCAGGTTAATTTTATATTCCGAATAGGCGCCGTTTTCATCCCGCAAAGGCTCATAATTGCTCCCCTGCCCAGCAAACACATTGACCTGGCAGGATTCCGTGTTTTTCCCTTTCAGCTTTGTTTCCTTCCAATAATAAACATCTTCCGCCAGAGCGTTTTGCACCGCCGTTTCGTAGGCTTTCGTAAGCTCGGCCCCCTCTAACTCCTGTGTGCAGCCCGTCAGGCCTGCGGTTAGCAGCGAGGCGGCAAATAGCAGAGAAAGAGCCCTAATCGCTGTTTTCTTCATCGTTATTTCCCCCTCCCGGCTACCGCCGTTTCCTTCTGCGCTTCTTGTTCCATTTGCTCCAGTTCGGCGCGCGCGCCGTCATACATCTTTTCAATCTCCGGATAGATCGTGCGGCTCACCCGCTCGTCACGCACAAGCTTCTGCGCGTCCTGATAGGGCTTCACCGTTGTATGGAAGAGCTGGAGCTCTTTTTCCGCCGCCTTCAAAGCCTTGGCTCGGGCGCGGCTCTCTTCCTTCGTTGTGTAGGGCATATCAAGTGCAGCATTCAACGTTGCCGGATTAGGCTCGCAGATACCATTGGGATAATTTTTGCGGATTTTTTTCGCCATCTTCAGCATGGCCTTTGCGCGCTTCATTTCATAAGTGCGTATCGTTTTTTCCTCTTTGGTTGCGGCGGGCAGCATTTTGGCCTCCTCTAAGACGGTAGAATGAATTCCGCTCAACTGTGTCAGGCCGATTGCAACAAGATCCTTCGCGCGCTCTACCCTGCGAATATTTTCCGGCTTTTGGAACTTCGTCAGTTCATTGATCAAGATCGGCACGGCTCTTTTCTGCTCCATCAGCTTTTTCCCCGCCTGCACGCTTGCGCGCGCCGCCCGGACGGCTTCCTTGTGCTTTGTTTTTGCCATCCTGCGCGCAGCCTTTGCCTCCTTGCGTGTGGCCGTTGCTATCTCCGGCTTTTCCACAGGCAGTGCTTTGGCTTCTTTGACCTTCGCCTTCAGCGCTTTCAAATCAGGCGCCGGCGCATTGAGAATATCATAGCCCTCCCGAATGCCGTCAATCGCAATTACAATCTCCTCCGCGTTCAGGCAATCGTTTTCATAATCATCAAACAGGGCGCGGTAGCGCAACACCTTGATGATATTGCGATGTTTCTCACGCGATAAGCTATAAAACGAGAAGGGAATCAAATTCATGATCGCGCCAACAATGGAGAGCAGGCAGAGGATGTAAAACATCGTATTGCGCACATTCGGATCATAAAGGATATCGTAATTCGTCGTCAGCCCCATGCATTCATAAACATAGGGAATCGCAAGGCCTGTCAGCATTGTAACCGGCGTGCCAATTAGGCCCGCGACGCCAAACATAAAATCCATGCGTTTGCCGCTGATATACTGCTGGTAATCCTTCACCTCAGAATGCATCGCCTGATTGTACACAATAGAAAGGGCATTGACAAGAGAATTTAAATACAGAAAGATGAAAAAGAGCAACGGAATTCGGAAGGTGAACGTCATCATGGTGACAAATAAAACATTCAATCCGTTATGTACCAGAAGCAGCGTCCGGTTGCCGAGTTTTTTCATCAGAAACGGTGTGATGACCATGGCAATACCGGAGGCACTGCCGAGCACAGTGGTCAAAAATGCGTAAGTCGTCATATCCTGCGTACCGTAAATATAAACCCAACCAAAGATCACGCCGCAGGCGCTCTCCAGAAAGCCGATCCAGCCGGCCACGGTGCGCAGCCACCAGTGTTTGTTCTTATAAATCTCCTTCACGCCTTCGAGCACGCCGACCTTCTGCACATAGCTCTGCGATGTGACGACGCGCTCCTTGCAGCCAAAAGCGGTAAAGAGATTCAGGCTGACGCCCAGCACCGCCATGGGGACGATGATGTAGCGATACGTCCGGATATCCGTATAACCACCCGTTAGCTGAGAGAGCAGGGGAATGATAAAATACGCTACCGTGGGCGCAAACGAATAGATCAAGGAGTTGATCGCCAGCACCTTTGTGCGCTCTTCTGAATTCGGTGTGATCACGGTTTGCAGCTCACTGTAGGTATCTGTAAACATGGGCAAGACCATGCTGACCGTGATTGCAAAGGCAAAGGAAGCAATCAGCCTGCTGGTATACCCCATCGTTTCAAACGGCAAAAAGATAAAAATTGCGGTGAGCAACACAATCGGGAAGCCCATCAGGGCGATATAGGGGCGGAAACGCCCGTAGCGGGTGCGGGTGTTATCCACAATTTTGCCGCGCAAAATGCAGAAAAAAATGCCCAGCACCGTTTGCACCATCGCCATATATTGCAGGTGCATCGGGCGCAGGCCGAGCGTGGAGCCGAGCAGCGTGTTGCCCGCGGACAGGCTCAGATACCCGGTCATAATCATGACGAACTGCTGGCCCATCCCGCCGAGGCCAAGGTTAAGCACCTCTTTATAGGATACAAAATTTCCCTTGCCCGGCTTGCTCCAGTGGGATGTGACCTCCTTCACAGCGCCAATCGCTGTGTCTTTGATATTCATACCTTCTTGATTCCCCCTCATAAATTGTTGAAAATACCTCTTATACTTTATATGATCTCGATCTTTTTTGTCAATCCTTACAGAAGTGATGTTTCACTTTGCATCATATTTTCGAATTGAAAACTAATTATGTGATAATTCGTTACATTAAATAAGACTAAAAGAACCTGTTATAAAATGCAGAGCATTTTATAACAGGTTCTTTAAAAATGCGGTATTTGCCCTCCATAAATTAGTGGACAGGAGCAGCAGCTGTTTTCAACTAACGGGCTATCGTTGCAGGATGACAAGGCCACAGGCCGGCGCAAGCTGAGCCCGAGAACACAGTCAGTGTGCGCCTGGAAACCTTTGGCGGCGTTATCCCCCCTATTCACTGGCATTACGAAAAATGCTTGAATTCCCATGCGCCCATAGTGCCTTTCTGGTCAAAGCAGTTATTCCTTCGCTTTCTTGGCAAACCGAAGCTGATTGACTAAAAAGCCAGCCGGCAGCAAGACGATCAAAAATGGAAGTAAAAGCACAAGGCAAAGCGCGGCAAGCAGCACGGCTGGAACCCCTTTGCGGCTCGGCCGTATTGTATCCGGATATTGCTCCGGCAGCGGAAGCGGGCGCGCCTTTTTTGCCGCCTCCCGCAGCGCGACCGCCTCCGGATCGCCTGCATCAGCAACCGGATAGATGGGCAGCACTGCTTTTTCGTCGCAGACGCCGGCGTTATAAAGCAGCGGCTCCACTAGGGAACGCACACTGTTCGCCCCCTTGATCAGCTTGCCAAGGTTGATATGTAACGCCCGGAGAATGGAATCAATGATATTCAGCATCCCGCAGGTGATTTTATAGTATGGCGTATCGGGCGTGTAGGGGGCGTCTCCGCCATAGAGGCCAAGCACGAGAGAGATGATGAAATCAAGCGCCTTTTCCTCCTTGATCGAAGCGTAATCCGCCTTGGAGAGGCCTGTTTCCGCCCGCGTCCAGTTCCCCACCGTACCGATCTTCAGGTTGGCGAGAAACTTGGCCGGGCCTTTGATCAGCCATCCGATCCTGTAGCTGAGCTTCTTTTTCACGCTGAAGGCCGTGGCCATATCGGCAAATCGATTGATATCCGATCCCGCGGCAAGAATCACATCGCGGATCATGCCGATAAACTGCGTTTCAAAATGCTCCTGTAAGGTACGCCCCCCAAAATTGAGCGCTACGGGTTCGGTAATGAAGTCGGAGGATAGCCGGACCTCCCCTACCGCCGGGTCAAGCGTGAGCATCCGGATCGTGCCGGGATACCCGCAGAGGGCGGGAGTGCTCAGATCATAAAAAATATTTCCCGCCTCGCTGATGGCATAGGAGACGTCCTGAATATGCGAATGCCCGGTCAGCATGAACTGGATGCCAAGATCCGCGCACTGCTGCACGCGCTTTTCATGGCCGCCCATCATATCCCCCGCCCCGATGATTGAATAAAACGGCGAAGGGGACAGCATGGGGTGATGCGTCATGGCGATGATAAACTGCCCCTCCTCCCTTGCCTTGCGCGCCTGCTCGGCAATCCAGGCGAAGCATTCCTCAGAGAAACCGCTCTTCCCTGCTCCGTTAGAATCGTCATTCAGCGCAAAAAGCCGATACCCCTCCGCCAGTTGGACAATGTAGCTCATGCTCTCCCGGTGCACGGCGATCGCCTCGTCCGGCCCAAAGGGGCGGTACAGCTCCCATAGCTCTTCCCTATGCAAGGCGGGCGCCTTGACCTTTTCGTCGCCCACATAGCCGTCCGTCTCGCCGGAATCCTGATAATCGTGCGTCGCGGTGATCACATAGACGCGTTTGCCGGCCTCCTTCAGCGTATTCAGTAGGGCAATGCATTCCCGATGGCTCTCCACCTCGCCGTTGTTGGTGGTATCGCCGGAGACGAGCACAATGTCGCTCCTGTCATCCTTGGCGATCTGGCGGAAGGCGGCCTCCAGCACCTCGGGGCACTCCGCGAGCAGCTTCTGACTTTTGGCGTTGGCCGCCTCGTACGCTTTGCCGGAAGTGCCGGTCTTTTTGGAATAATAATGGATATCGGAAACGACCGTCAGGGTCAATGGGGTCTGTTCTGCCATATGGATGCCTCCCGTTTGAAATCGATACTTTCAGTATAGGAGGCCGCCGCATTTGTGTCAAGAAAAAACGCAAACGTTTTCGGAATCGAAACATGCTTTCCCGCGTTTTGAGCTTGGGAGAGGGATGGGGATCAGGCCGCGCAGGGATATATACCGCGCGGCATGAGCGCATTCCTCCACATCCTTGATTCAAAACTACCCTCAAAATGCAGTCGCGTCAGCGAAACTAGGCACTCTGCTTCCTTCTGAATCATACCTCCCAGCCGCACCGCTCAAAAAAACGATTCAAGCGCTTAACTTTTGGCTAACATAAGTGTTGTAATTTTGTTAGCCAAAAGTAGGAGGTGAAAAATTGGCTGCCAAAATGGGGCGTCCGACCGACAGTCCCAAAATCAGCCGCGTGACTGCTCGAATCGATATCGACACAAAAAAATACTTGATCAATACTGTAAAAAACACAATATCAATCAAGCAGAAGCAGTCCGCCGCGCAATTTTGAAACTGTTGGAAGACGTATAATCGAGCATGGAGAAGCAGCACCCAGAGCAAAAGGATATGCCGCTTCCCCCCGGTACGGTCGCCTCGAAGACGAAAGCACATAAAGACGTGCTTTCCTTTTTCAAGTACCTATCTCTTGAAAAAATGAAAGGAAGCGGCTCACATCCCGTCAAAGACACAGCCCCTTCCAGTACCGCCAATGCCAAAGGCATTTTGCAGCATAAACATCATACCATATGCTGCAAACCCTTTCAAGCATTGCGGCGATTGAAAGGAGATCATTATTATGCAAAGCATTCTGGAAGCGCTCTATTACGGAAACTTATGCCCCAGTGAAAAACCACCCATCCCCGGTTCGGACACCGAAAAAGACCAGGCCGCTTACTATGATTTCGCCCTGCAATTGGAGCAATCGCTCAACGGAAAAGAAAAGGAATTGTTTGTAGCCTTTGCACAGGCCAACCAGAAGCTATGCGAGCACTCCTGCTGCGAATATTTTTCCGAAGGCTTCCGTCTCTACGCCCAGATGATGCTGGAGGTCATGCAGGGCGATCTCATACTGACCTCGCTGCGCGCTTGAAAGAAAAACAGGGCTGTTGCGAACGGCGAAAAGCTACCGTTTGCAACAGCCCCTTTTTGGGGCGCTTATGTGTTTCGTTCCCGTCTCTGCAAGGCGGAACGTTTTGCCCAGGTTTCGTCAAATTCTCGTTCTTTAAATGAGTAGGGGCAAAATTTCCAGCTTGAAATCGTTATTTTTAAACCGTGATCCACCTTTTATTTTGATTTCCCGCTGTGTCTAAAGAATATGCCATCAGGAAAAAATGCCGTGACGAAGTTACAAAATCAACAATCGTCTATTATTTTATGGGAAGGCCGCAAGGGTACGCCGGGCGATGGTCCTCCCGCTCATGTATGACGATCTGGTAGAACCGGTAGCCGCCGGAGAGGTTGTAGCATTCAAAGCCGTTTTGCATGAGAATCCGGCAGGCAAGATAGCTGCGCAGCCCGCTGTGGCAATTCACATAGATTGGTTTACCGCGTTCCAGCTCAGGCAGCCGTTCGCGCAATTCATCCAGCGGGAGGTTGACCGCCCCCTCGATATGCCCTCTTCCGTACTCCGCCGGGGTGCGCGTATCGAGCAGGATGACGCTGCCGTCGCGCGGCAGGGCCTCAACATCGTGCCAATGGTATTGCCGCACAAGGCCGGAACGGACGTTTTCGATCACATACCCAGCCATATTGACCGGATCCTTCGCGGAGGAATACGGCGGGGCATAGGAAAGCTCCAGCTCTGTGAGCGCTTCGCCGGTCATCCCCATCCGCACGGCGGCGGCCAGCACGTCGATGCGCTTATCCACCCCTTCAAAGCCCACGATCTGCGCGCCGAACAGCCTGCCCGTTTCCGGGGAAAAGAGCGTTTTCACCGTCATATTGGTCGCGCCGGGATAATACGTTGCATGCGAGGCGGAAAAGGTAACCGTTTTGTCAAACGCAATCCCCGCAGCGCGCGCTGCCGCCTCGTTAAGGCCGGTTGCCGCCACAGTCATATCGAAAAGCTTCAAAACCGAAGAGCCCTGCACGCCATGGTAGCGGCTCTCTCGCCCGCAGATTTGATCTGCCGCGATACGCCCCTGCTTATTGGCGGGCCCGGCAAGCGCGGCAAGCGTTTTCTCCCCAGAGACGAAGTGCACGCTTTCCACCGCGTCCCCCACCGCGTAAATATCCTGGTCTGAGGTCTGCATCCGGTCGTTGACGGCAATGGAGCCCCTGACCCCGAGCGCGAGCCCGGCCGCCCTCGCCAGAGCGGTATCCGGCGCAACGCCGAGCGCCAAGATCACAAAATCGGCGGATACGGAATCGCCGCTTTCCAGCCTGACGCGCAGCCCTGCTTCGTTCGAGGTAAAACCAGCGACTGTCTCACCCAAGCGAAGATTGACGCCCTTCTCGCGCAGGTAGGCATGAACGCTACACGCCATATCAGAATCAAGCGGGGCCATCACCTGCTCCATGCGCTCGACGATAGTCGTCTCGATCCCCTGCTGGGTCAGGTTCTCCGCCATCTCAAGGCCAATAAAGCCGCCTCCCGCCACAACCGCGCGGCGCGGCGCGTTCTGCTCGATAAAGGCGTGAATAGCAAAGGTATCCTCTACATTGCGCAGCGTAAAAATTCGGCTGTCGTTTATGCCGGGCAGCGCTGGGCGCACAGGCTTTGCGCCCGGCGAGAGGATCAGCTTATCATACGCTTCTTCATACACAACGCCATCGTCAAGGCGACGCACGGTAACGTTTTTCCGCTCCGGGTGAATCGCCGTAACTTCGTTGTGCACCCGTACCTCAATGCGGAAGCGCGCCCAAAAGCTTGCGGGCGTTTGCAAGGTGAGCGCCTCCCTGTCTGTGATCTCCCCGCCAATGTAGTAGGGCAGGCCGCAGTTAGCATAGGAGATGTAGCCGCTGCGCTCCAGTATAATGATTTCTGCCTGCTCATCTAGGCGGCGCAGCCTTGCCGCAGCCGTCGCGCCGCCCGCGACGCCGCCAATAATAACTACCTTCATTAACAATCCCTTCTTTCTCGATTCCCGTTCCAGTAAGATAACAAGAAGGGGCCGCAGCAGCAGCCCCTTTCCCTCGCTTTATTTCAGCATAGCTTCCAGCGCATGCTTTGGCTTAACCCCGACAGAGGTGGAAACCGGAACCCCGCCTTTAAACAGCATAACTGTGGGGATGCTCATCACGCCGAAGCGGGTTGCAAGCTCCGGCTCCTCGTCGATATTGACCTTGCCGACATACACTTCGCCGCTGTGTCCCTCGGCCAGCTCGTCGACGACCGGCGAGAGCATGCGGCACGGGCCGCACCAGGGCGCCCAGAAATCAACCAGCACGGGCTTCTCGGCTGCGAGAACCTCGCGCTCAAAATTATCCTGTGTAACAGTAAAAACAGACATTTTGAAAACTCCTTTCGCCTCGGACGATATTGCTTCGCCCGTTTACATTCATAGGATATGCCAAAATGCTTGTAGTTTCCGTGATAATATCACAATTCTTTGGGTTTGGATCAAATTGGTCAGCGCAAGCTCCCCTTCGCCAGATGAGCAAGCTTCCGCTCATCTAAGATCGCAACGCCCCCGCGCGAGAGTGCAACCACGCCTTCCGCCTGAAAATATTTGAGCATGCGTGTGACAACCTCCCGCGCGCTGCCGAGGTGATGCGCGATCACCTCATGCGTGAGCCGAAGCTCCTTCGTATCATCCAGCCCGCTCTCTTCCAGGAGGAAAGCAGCCAAACGCGCGTCCAACCGTTTATAGAGAATCTGGTCGAGCAGCCACATCACATCGGTAAAGCGCGAGGCCATCAATTCGTTCGTATAATTCGCCACCGGGGCGGATTGCAGCATCAGCGCCTGATACGCCTTTGTGGGGATGTGCAGCACCTCGCTCTCCCGCTCGGCGGAAATCGTGATATCAAACTGGATGCTGTTCATCATGCAGGCGGCGGAAAACAGGCACATATCGCGCTCCAGCAGGCGGTAAAGCGTGATCTCCCGACCTTCGTCGGAGACGATATAGGCGCGCAGCTGGCCCTTCAACACAAGAAATAGGCCCACGCAATCCTCCGAGCCGTTGTGCAAGACAGCCCCCTTGGAAACATGGCGCAGGGTAATCGCATTGCGCAGGGTGTCGCGCTGCGGGCCATCCAAATCCCTCCAAAAAGGAAAAAAATCAGCGTAGTCAATCATGGAGCCCTCTCCTTGTGCCGATATATAGGCAATCAATTTTCTCTGCTTACCATCAATAGTAGGAGGATTTTGGAATTCTGTCAAGAGAAAAGCTTGGAAGGACGTCGGGGAAAAAGGAGCCGCTATTGTATGCTTTCAATTGACCGCGGAACCTATCATATTTGCGGCTTGAAAATCGTATCGTTTACATATTCAGCTTTACATAAATAGATCAAACGAAGCGCAAAATTAGCACTCTTAATAATAGAGTGCTAATATTTACAGTTCGTTCACACCTCATGTATTCTTTTTTAACAATCCCCGGGTACAATAAAAACTGTTCCAAGCGGAACAAGAGACAATACAAAACTAACGAAGGAAGACGGTCGCCATGTTCTAAACAATTAAGTCTCTTCTGAGCAAAACGCACAATCAAATGAAAATTTTTTAGGAGGTATGTTTTATGTTTGATCTGATGCCTTTTGGTTATGAAAGAAGTTTGCTGGATTCCTTTGACAATTTTGAAAAAGAGTTCTTCAAGGGTATGAACCGCTCACTTGCGAGCTTCCGTACTGATATTCAGGATAAAGGCGACCATTATGTGCTGGAAGCCGAGTTGCCGGGCTTTGCCAAAGAAGATATTCATATCGACCTTGACGACAATTACCTTACCATCCGCGCCGAGCACAAAGAGGAAAAAGAGAACAAGGATGAAAAGAAAGCCTTTGTCCGCCAAGAGCGTTACTACGGCGCGTATGAACGCCGGTTTGACGTATCCGGCATCGATGTGGACGCAATCAAGGCCGGCTATGAAAACGGCGTGCTGACCTTGGAGCTGCCGAAAGCGCCGGAAATCAAACCCGAAGTTAAGAAAATTGAAATCCAGTAAAAAGCAGCAGGGAGCCGCGCAGCAACGCGGCTCCCCTTTTGTCTATGGGGTTCTGTTGACAAATGGAAACAGGAAGGATAAAAGGATGTGGCGGCGCTACCGCTTAGACGGTTCGCCCCCATCCCACAAGCGTTTGAGAAAGAGCCGCTAACTTTGTAAGGGTTGGGCGGCTGCTTTCTTTTTAGGCTGAAAAACGCCAGAACAAGCCCTGCCACGCCAATCATTCCAAGCGAAAAACCAAAAAGATTTTCATATGTAACGTATTGCAATGCAAAATGCTGCATCATCAGCATCACCCCCTTTTGGGGGCTGGCGGTCGTGAATCCGCCGGAGTAAACCGCCTGCCGTTGCCGGTAGCGCCACAATGAAATACTAGCACAAAAATCGGGCAGGTCGATCCATTTTAGGATGGCTGCCCGATTTTTTGTCAGATATCAGTTTTTGCTTTACTCCGCCGCCTTCACACGGAACAGCTTCACCCCATGCTTCGGCACATAACCTGACAGCGCATCCTGCACCTGCGCCTCGTGCCCTGTCCAGAGCTCCTTCACCTCATAACCATCCGCATACGGCAGGTCGACGAAGCCCTCGTTTGCCAACGCGCGCAAGCTCACCTCTACCTGCTTTTCCGACGGTCCCTTGTTGAAGAAGCAGACTGCCAGCTCACGGTTTTCCAAAGGTTTTACAAGAATATCCACCAGTCCATCCTTGCGCACACGGCGGCACTGCACGCCCAGCGGATCCTGATCAATGGCGATCACCTCGCGGTTTTTTAGGATGGAGAGCGTTTTATTCTCCTCATCCACAGTGCCGTCCGCTTTGATGAATTTGCGGATATCGTTTCCGAGAATCAGCGGCGCGGCCATCATGCACCAAAGGGTAAAGTGGCTCTTGTTCTCCTCAAAGGTCAGGCTCCCGTTGCCGACCTCTAGCATATCAGGATCATTCCATCCGCCGGGGCCCGCATGGGCATAGAGCCGGACGTTACGCTCATAGATGCCCAGCATCGAAACCCAATTGGCCTGGATATCCGGCGTGGTGCGCCAGAGGTTGCCCGCTTCGCGGCCCCATTGATAGGGCTTATTCCAGCCCCATTCACAAATGGAATAGACGATTGGCTTTTCTGGCTGACCGGTGCGTTTCGCATATTCTTTGGTTGCCTTTTTGAGCTGAACGCCCATGTTCTGATATTGCAGGGCAGCACTGTCAAAGCGAGAAGCAACGGGGTTATGAATTTTCACTGTGTTCCCACCCGCCTTGAGCTGCACACGCACCTGGATGCGCCCAGTTGCACTCCAGGATTTTGTGGGAGGAACATCCACATGGTATTGATCCACCCCGTTGACTGTAACCATGCAGAATTTTGCGGTATTATCCTTTTTGCGCAGGCCGATGGTCAGCACATATTCGCCCGCCTGATCCACCGTGACATTCTGGAAGGTGATTGCGCCTTGATTGGCATCCAGGCCGGCAACGTATTTGCCGCTGTCGAGCGCGCTATCCTCAATCACGCAGGCGCGGCCCTCCAGCAGCGCATCCTCCGCCTGGAGCGCAAACGCATCCCGCTCGCCTGCCTTGCCGATGAAAATTTGATCAATGCAGGGCGCTTTCGTAGGAATCTGCACATTGTGGCAGAAATCGTATTTAAAATATTCCACACCCCACTCCGCGAGCGTGCGCGCGTCCGTCTCCTCATGGCCGAGCGAAGCGGGCAGATCCTCGCAAGTCAGCGTGCCGTTGGAGGTGTAGAGCCCAAGCTTCATGCCCTGGGCATTTACATCCTCCACCAGCTTTTTGATTCCGCTCGGAAAATTTGTGAGATCGCCCTGAAGCCTCCCCTCTTCATCTCGAATGGAAGACTGCCAGCAGTCGTCCAGGTTGAGATACTGATACCCCATTTCAACCAGACCGGAGGACTTCATGGCAGCGGCCGTCTCCCGAATGATCTGCTCGTCGATCTTCTGCCGGAAGGTGTTCCAGCTTGACCAGCCCATGGGCGGAGTCAACGCCACGCCGTTGTCATAATGCTTCGTCGCGGTCACATGCAATTGCGTCTGCGCAATGAGCTTCTTTGCCACACACAGCGGGCAAATATTCTTACGTTTCAAATACGCGCCTCCGGCAGCTGCGCCCGCACCTGCCGTCAATGCCGCAAGGGCCGCTATTGTTTTTGCTTTCATGTGCAAAACCATCCTTTATTTTTATTTGATCCATCAATAAAAAAACTTTCGAGAAAGCCAGGCACGAAGGCGCTTATTGCGCGCTACGGCGATAAAAAACGCCATCAATGCAAGGCAGCACACCGCAATCACCAGCGAATATTGCAGCGGCCTGCCCGTGTGCTGATACAGGCTAAACAACACATCGGCATAAACGGCGTATAGCGTAATCTCTGCCAGCACAGCGATAGAAACATGCGGCCAGTCGCGCCGTTTGCGCCCGAGCCATGAAATCATAAAAAGCGAGATGACGGAAAGCCCCAAAATCAGCGGAAGCCCCAAATGCAAAAACCAGCCCCGCGGCCCCCAGCCAACCACGTAATAAAGCCAGGTATACAGCGTGCCCGCAAGCGTATCCAACAGCCACAACACGAGCGGCCGCGGTTTTTCCATCAAAAATGGAACAATGAAAAACACCCAAAACAAAAGGCTGGAGGATACGATGTAGGCCGACCAGACGCCGCTGTCAAGGATCAGCAGGTTTGCCACGCCACAAATCAGGTTTGGAATAAGCAGCACCATAGAAACGAGGAAGGCAATATACCGCCGGTTCGTCCCTTCCGGGAGTGCCAACCGATCCGGATACGGCGGGGGAAGAGCCTCTTCCGGCTCGTCGAGATAAGGGTTGAGCACCGGCGCACCGCACAGTGCGCATTTTTTCGCGCTGTCGTCTAGCTCCACGCCGCAATTGACACAATAGGACAAGTCATAAGCACCTCCAGATGCCGCATACAACGGCCCAAAATGAAAATTACTCCATCTGCTCCCGGTTGCTTTCGATCTTCACATGGATGCCCATTTTCACAAGCCGAGTGAAAAATTCCCGCTCAATATCACTTTCCTGATAGATATTGGCAAAGGTCAGCGCAAACGTATTTTGGAAGCTGACCGCCGCGCAGCGCGAGCCGCTACGTCTGCCGGGCCCAGTCATGAGCACAAAACGGTCGATATACGCCTCCATCTCCTTTGGCACACGCACGATACCGAGATTGGAAATCAGCACGCTGGTCGCCTTTTCGCCTGTGATCAAAAACGATAAGCCAATAAAAAAATCTTTAATGGGCAGCGGCAGAAAGCGCATAAACGGATTCGACTCGAGCTTGAGATTGCTCGACATCATGGCGTTAAGCTCTTTCGAATTGTTGATATAGCGCAGGTAGAGGGAAACCTGCCGAACGATTTCCGCAAACGTATACTCTCCCATGTTGGGATCAATGCGTACGGAATAGCAAAGCGAAAAATTGCGCAGTGTTTTTGTGGGAAAGGAGTTGCGCAAATTGACAGGAATTTGGACGCTTACATCCTTCAGCTTTCCGCGCCCCCGGTGCTCTTCGAGCTGTTTGCGGTAATGCACATCTAACAATAGCGCCGCTATAAACTCCGTAATCGTCACACCATATTCCTTCGCCTTGTTTTTCAATGCGTCAACGGGCATATAGCCGGTGGTGATATTGACCATGTGCGCAGGCATGCGTGTGCCCTTTGCGTGGTAGGCAAATTTATTCACCTTGTGGCGCGGTGCGGCCTTTGAGGAGGCGAAGCGCTGAAAGGGATCGCTGACCTCATCCTGCGTGGGCCGCTCGTTGAGATCAAGCACCCCTTCACCCGGCGGAATTTCATGCCCCATCAGCCGCAAATATTGAGCCGCAATCGTGCTCAGCAGGCGGGAGGCGCCGTAAGCATCGCTGAGCGCATGGTAAAAATCGATGGAAATTCGTTTTTCATGGTAATAAACGCGAAATAAAAAACGGTTATTCTCCCGCCAATTCACACGGTGGCAGGGGTTTTGGATATCTGGCTGGATCGGTGGAGCCAGACGATCATTTTTTTCTAGATAATGCCAAAAGAAGCCCCTGCGCATCCTGACATTGAAACAGGGAAAACGCGGGAGCGTCATAATAACAGCCTGCTCCAACACTGCGGGGTCCACTTTCTCCCGCAGCACGACAGAGAGGCGAAAAATATTGGACCACTTTTGGGTATTCTGCCCTGGAAAAATTTTGGCCGCATTATCGAGCCTGTACCACTCGCGCGGTTTGAAGATCCCCTTTGACTGAGCCATGCAACACACCTCGCAGCAAGGGATAAATCAATCTGGATACGATGGCTAATTAGGTGTTTTTATCCACCTGATGAAACTGCTTGAGGTTGCCGGATTTCTGACGGCGGCGAGCAAGCTCTGCCGTCACATCGGAAACATCGATGCCCTCGTTTGCCATCAACACCAGCAGGTGAAAGAGCAGGTCGCCGATCTCTGCAACGGTATCTTCTTTCACGCCGTTTTTGGCTGCGATAATCGTCTCGCCCGATTCCTCCGCCACCTTTTTTAAAATTTTATCCGTGCCCTTTTCAAAAAGATAGCAGGTATAGGAGCCCTCCTGCGGGTTTTCCCTGCGGTCAAGGATCACATTATATAATTCCTGAAAAACATCCTGCATGGGTTAGATTTCCTCCCATATGGTTTGATAAAAACAGCTGTGGCTGCCCGTGTGGCAGGCGGGGCCCGTCTGACGCACGGTGATGAGCAGCGTATCATCGTCGCAGTCCGAACAAATGGAGAGAACCTTCTGGGTATGACCGGAGGTTTCGCCCTTGTTCCAAAGCTTTTGGCGCGAACGGCTGTAAAACCAAGTATACCCTGTTTCCATCGTTTTGGCAAGAGATTCCAAGTTCATATAAGCGAGCATGAGCACCTCATTCGTGCCCTCTTCGACGATGATTGCCGGAATGAGCTCCGCTTTTACAAAATATTTTGATAAATCCACAAAAATGTCTCCTTCCGAAACAGATATCAGACGACAGGCAAATAGCTAAACGCTGTCATCTGATATCTGCAATCTGAATCGCCTCGCGCAGGGAAAGCGTTCCTTTATAAATCGAGCGTCCGCAGATCGCGCCGTACAGCCCGCAATCCCGCAGGGCGGCAATATCGCTGAGATTTGTCACGCCGCCGCTTGCGACGATATCGCATTTCACCGCCCGCTGGATGCGGGTAAGCTGCCCGAGATTCGGCCCGGAGAGCATCCCGTCGCGCGCGATATCCGTGCAGATCAGGCACTGCACGCCTGCATCCTCCATGCGCTTTGCAAGCTCCACATCGCTGACCGCGCTCGTTTCCACCCAGCCCTCGGCGGCCACCATGCCGTCGCGCGCGTCGATGCCCACAGCAATCTGGCCGCCGAATTCCGCCACGGCCTGGCGGACAAGCAATGCGTCCCGCAGGGCAATGGAGCCGAGGATCACGCGGGAAATCCCGTTTTCGAGATAAAAAGCGATATCCGTCATGGTGCGGATGCCCCCGCCAACCTCCACTTTCAGCCCGCTTTCCTGCACGACCTCCAGAAAGATCCCGGTGTTTTTGCGCACACCCTCTACCGCGCCGTCGAGATCAACCATGTGGACCCAGGAAGCGCCCGCAGCCTTGAAAGCCCCTGCGGCTTCCAGCGCACTGTTTGCCACCTGCTCAGCGGTGGACATCTCACCCTGATACAGCCGCACGCAGGTCCCGTTTTTAATATCGATCGCGGGAAAAATCAGCATAACAAAACCCCTTTTATAGATTTCAGCGTTCAAACATCAGATATCAGACGTTCCTGATCCCGTTCTGACGGCTGGTTATCCGATTTCTAAAGTCTGTCTATTCCAGCGTCCCCTTGGTGGACAGCGTCCCTTTCCCCGTTTGTGTAACCGCCTGGCGCAGCGCGTGTGCCGCCGCTTTAAACAGCGCCTCGATCTGGTGATGGGAATTGCCGCCGTAGGGCACGTTCAGGTGCAGCGTGACCCCGGCGTTCATGGCAAACGCGCGGAAGAATTCGCCGCACATGCAGGTGTCGAACCCGCCGACGCGCTCCTCCGGGAATGCCGCGTTAAACACCAGATAGGGCCGCCCGCTAACGTCCACCGCCGCAGAGGCGAGCGTTTCATCCATCGGCAGAAGAAAGCTGCCGTAGCGCGCAATGCCGCTCTTATCACCGAGCGCCTCACAAAAGGCCCTGCCCAGCACGATGCCCGCATCCTCAATCGTGTGGTGGCAATCCACCTCCAGGTCGCCTTTAACGGCCACCTCAAGCCCGAAGCCGCCGTGCACGGCGAAGGCCTCCAGCATGTGGTCAAAAAAGCCGACGCCCGTATTGATTGCAACGTCGCCGCCGTCCAGATTGAGGCGCACAGTCACGCGCGTTTCCTTCGTGCTGCGCATCTGTTCGGAAGTCCGCATATTTCCAATCATCCTTTCTCTGTATAAAAGAAACGGATTGCATCCGCCGCCTTCTCATTTTCATGGTTGCGCCCGGCCGTCACCCGCAGGTATTCGCCCATGCGGCGCACGATAATCCCCTGCCTTTTCAGTGCGTCGAACAGCTCGCCCGCCCGCTCGCATTTCGCCCAGACAAAATTGGTGACGGGCCGCACGATTTCCACCTTGCCGGGAAAATCGGCCGCCAGCGATTGGAACAGCCGGTAAAGCGCCTCGCGCGAAACGATCAGCCGCTCAATATTGCGCCTGAGCTGCTCCGGATGCGAAAATGCAACGCACCCAAGCGCCTGCGAAACGGAATTGACATTGTAGGGCGACTTCACGCTGCGGATCACGCGCGTGAGCATTTCATTCGCCACGGCAAAGCCCAGCCGGATGCCCGCGAGGCCGATCGCCTTTGAGCAGGTGCGCAGGATGATGAGATTGTCATACTGCGCCGCCTCCCGCAGCAGGGATTGATCCCAAAAATCCATATACGCCTCGTCCAGCACAACAAGCGCGTCCGTCCCGCGGATGATTTTACGCGCATCGTCCGCGGAAAGGCCCACGGAGGTTGGGTTGCAGGGGTTGGAGAATACGATTAGCCGCGCGCCTTCCCGCCGCGCCGTGTCGATCACCCGCTGCGGATCAATGGTGAAATCCGCGTTTTTCTCCATCGTCACGCACGGGCACTCGACGATGCCGGTATAGAAGCGGTACATGGAAAAATCCGGCGCAAGGGTGAGCACCTTGTCCCCTTTTTGCAGAAAAGCGCTCATGATAATGGAGATCAGCTCGTCCGAGCCGTCGCCCGCCGTCACAAGCTCCGGCGAAATGCCGTAAAAGGAGGCAAACAGGCCGCAGACCTTCTGCGCATACGGGTCCGGATATCGGTTGAGCGCGGTTTCTTCCAGCGCTTTCCTCATCTCCGCCTGCACTTCATCGGGGAACGGAATGTAGGATTCGTTTGCATCCAAGCGGATCGGATACGCCCCGCAGATCGGGTCGTAAGGGGTCAGCGTTTTGATTTTATCATTCAGGGCAAATGCCACGGATAGGACCATCCTTTCTCTATCGGCAAGTCAAAAAATCTTATTTTCCCTTTAAAACCGCACTTTGATGGAATTCGCGTGAGCGGTTAGGCCCTCTGTTTCCGCGAGCTTGACGATATCGTCCTTCGCTTCGCGCAGGGCTGCCTCCGTATAATAGAGAAAGCTCGATTTTTTTACGAAGCTGTCCACCCCCAGCGGGGAGAAAAAGCGCGCCGTCCCGCTCGTGGGCAAAACATGGTTCGGCCCTGCGTAATAATCGCCCAGCGGTTCCGGTGAATAGTTGCCGAGAAAAACCGAGCCGGCGTTATCAATCCGGCCGATGTATTCCATCGGGTTTTCCACACACAGCTCCAGATGCTCGGGCGCCAGATCGTTTGCAAAGCCGATGGCCTCGTCGAGCGTCCGGCAAATAATCACTGCGCCGTAGTCTAGGAGGGACTGTTCAATGATTTTCCGGCGGGAAAGCGAGCGCACCTGCTCCTTAAGCGCGGAAACCGTCTCCCTTGCGATCCGTTCGCTGGTGGTGAGCAGGATGGCGGAGGCCAGCACGTCATGCTCGGCCTGGGACATGAGGTCGGCCGCTAAAAAGGCGGGATTAGCCGTATCATCTGCAACGATGAGAATCTCACTCGGCCCCGCGACCATATCGATATCGACCGTGCCATAGAGCAGCCGCTTTGCCGTGGCAACATAAATATTGCCCGGCCCGACGATCTTATCCACGCGTGGCACCGTTTCGGTGCCGTAAGCAAGCGCCGCCACTGCCTGCGCGCCGCCCATGAGGTAAATCCGATCTACTCCCGCGACTGCCGCGGCCGCGAGGATATCCGGATTGGCGCTCCCATCCTTTACAGGAGGCGTGACCATGACCAGCTCCTCCACGCCCGCGATCTTTGCGGGGATCGCGTTCATCAGCACGGAGGAGGGGTACGCCGCTGTGCCGCCCGGCACATAGAGACCGACGCGTTTTAGGCCGCGCACGCGCTGGCCAAGGATCACGCCGTTATCGAGCGTGTTTAAAAAGCTCTGCCGCTTCTGCCGCTCGTGAAAATCGCGGATGTTGGCGGCCGCCTGATAGAGGGCATAGACGAACTTGGAATCGCACTGGTCGAGCGCCGCTTCCATCTCCGGCCGCTCGACGAGGATATGTTCAGGCATCTGTCCGTCGAATTGGAGCGTATAATTCTCCACGGCGCGGTCGCCATTCTGCCGGACGTTATCAAGAATCGCGGTCACGGCGGCGGTCACCTTGCGGTCGACCTCTCCGCTGCGCGCTTTGAGCTGCCGGAGGAGCTTTTGCTCCGCCCTTCCGTCAGCATGGGTAATTGGGATCATTGCAATTCCTCCTTCACTTGGTCCACCTGCTCCAAAAACGCCTCGATCTCCTCGCGGCGCAGCTTCATGCTCGCCATATTCACGATCACGCGCGCGGAAACCGGCAGGATCTCTTCAATCACTTCCAAGCCGTTTTCCTTGAGCGTAGTGCCCGTTTCCACAATATCAACAATCGCATCAGAAAGCCCCAATAAGGGTGCGAGCTCTACGGAGCCTTCAATTTTGATGATCTGAACATCCATGCCCTTTGATTCAAAATAGGAGCGGGCCACTTTGGGGTATTTCGTTGCAATGCGCTTAACGTTATAACCGCTGAAAAAATTCTTTCCTACCGGCCCCGCGAGTGCAAACCGGCAGCGACCGAAGCCAAGGTCCGTCACCTCATAGAAGCTCGCGCCGTTTTCCACGATCGTATCCTTGCCCACGACGCCGATATCGCACACACCATGCTCAATATAGGTGATGACATCCGCAGCCTTCGCCAACACTACCTCATATGGGCCCACCGGGAGAATCAGCCTTCTTCCCTTTTCGATCAGCGCCGTGCAGTCGAGCCCCATCTTTGTGAAAAGCTGCACGCTCATCTTTTCAAGCCTGCCCTTGGTGAGGGCGATCCGGATTGGCCTCATTGCACTTCGCCCCCTTTCACGCCGTTGATCGTGATGACCTCCACGCTCTCCTCCTTGACGACATCGAGCCTGCCGATGCCCTTGCGAGCCGCATAGTCACGCGCCGCTTCAGCGGAATTGAGCACACAGTTTTCGCACACAAGCCCCTGCGCGTTCAGGGAGCGCGCATAGGAGAGCGCCCGCACCTCGCAGCCGTCGATACCAAACACCAGCACATCAGCCGCCTTCGGCTCGGCCGCGTCGCCCCGCGCGCACATAGCGGAGGCCAACGCATCCACCTCCACGCCGAATCCGGTCGCGGGCAAAGGGCATCCAAATTCACCGAGCAGGCCGTCATAGCGCCCGCCGGAGAGCACCGTAATTCCCGAGCCCTCAATATAGCCCCGGAAAACAGTGCCTGTATAATAATTCCCGCGGTGGACGAGCCCCAGATCAATATTCACCTTGTTCTGTAAACCAAGCTGCATCAGCAGCCGGTAGATGTTGCGAAGATAAGCGAGCGGCTCCAGGGCGCTTTCCCCATCATATAATGCGGCGGCCTCATCCAGCACCTCTTCGCCGCCAAACAAACGTGGCAGCCTGCGCACCGCGCGGGCAGCCTGCGTATCCCCCACCTGATCGAGCGCGTCGTTCAAAGCGGCATAGTTTTTCATTTCAATCAGCTCCACGATCTCACCGCGCAGCTTTTCATCCGCCTCCAGCGCCTGAAACAATGCGCCGGAAAAACCGGCATGGCCGATTTCAATACGGAAATCCGGCGCGCCGCACTGCTCCAGCGCATCCACAGCCGTTGTAAGGATTTCCAGATCGGCCCGCAGGCCGGATGCGCCGATGAGCTCAATGCCACTCTGCGCCGCCTCATCCCGGCGGCCGGTCAGCCCCGGGTTGCGGCGAAAAACATTCTGCGAATAGAAAAGCCGCAGGGGGATTGCTTCCTCCCGCAAGCGCGTGGCTGCAATGCGCGCAATGGGAAGCGTGTTATCCGGGCGCAAAACCATCAGCCTGCCATGCGAATCCGTAATATTATAAAGGGTTTCCAACGGCATACCGGCACTCTCCCGGTCAAACACGTCGAAGAACTCCAAGGTTGGCGTGATCACGCGGTTATAGCCCCTTGCCTTAAATAAACCGGAAAGCCGGCTCTCCACCTCACGGCGGGCGGCGCACTCCTCAAAAAGCAGGTCACGCGTGCCCTCCGGCGTCGCACGCTCATATCGTCTGATTGCCAAAATAACGGCCCCTTTCGCTTTAGCGTGATAGCATGATATCACACTGAACGAGTTGTGTCAACCCTTCTTCTGTTTCTTTCGAAGCTCCGCCAGCTGCTGCATGTAATCCGGGTAATGGGAGATCAGCTTTTTCGGATAATCCTGAATCAATCCGTTCTTCAAAATATCCTCAACCGTTTCAGCCAGCGCAGTAAGGGTCTCGGTGTTCTCTTGCGTCACCCACATGCGTAGCACGCCGATCGTCCCGGATACGATAAAGTTTACGCGGGTACGAAGGTCAGGAGAATCTTCATCGAGAAAAATCGTATGTAAGAAAATCAGAAATTCATCCATGATCTGCACGCGCAGCTTTTCCAGGAGCTGCGAGGCCGCCGTCCCGCGGAGGAGCTTGATGTAATAATCCTTATCCTTTTCAATCCATTCAGAAATCTGAAGGAACATCGTAATCGGCGTAGAAGTCGGCACAGGCGTAAAATAGTCATGAAAAAAACTCCGAACGCGCCCTACGAATTCATCCTCCATTTGTTCGAGCATATCGTAAATATCCAAATAATGCAGATAAAATGTACTTCTGTTCACATCCGCCCTCTGGGTCAGCTCCTTGACGGAAATCTGGCTGACTTCTTTCTCGAGCATCAGCTCCACAAGTGTCGTCTGGAGCAGTGTTTTGGTTCGTTTCACCCGTCTGTCCTGTGTTGCTCCCTGCATATTCATGACCATCCTTTCTTTTCTGGGCAGGTTGAACCATTTTTCAACCCCTGCCACTCCCCCATCTGGCAACAATTTATTCAGGTCTGTCGAATTTCATACACTTGCTGAAAAATTGATGCGTGACATCACATTATACAGCCATTATAATAAAAACAATAAAATTAATCAACACATCGTCTAGCCTATATGTAATATTTCCAAATCATTTTTGTGTCAATATGCAGATTTGTATATCCGGCACAGCCCCTTCTGTGGCAAAACGAGGCTGTGGAGAATGGAAATCTGTTGCATAATAAAGGAAGGGTGATTGCATTCATGATCAAAAAACAACTGAAAAGAGGGCTCTGCTTTGGCCTGACGATCCTGCTTCTTTTCGCCTCGGCTGGCGGAGCGGCATTCGCATCCCCAAACGCAATTTCACTGGATATGGGCGCATATCAGGCTGCCAAAATCAGCAATCCGGATCGCGGGAGCGGCGAAATTGACGGTTTCCTCACCGGCGGGGACCGGATGAATTCCTACCCCTGGTCCATGGGGCAGACAGAGGATTATATTTTTATCGGAGGCAACCGCAATATTTTATTGGGCGCAGCAATGGCCGATGCGGAAACGTTCTCCAAATTCACGCCCCTGCTCGACCTGCTGGGCCAGGGCGAGCTCCCGCCGCTCGACTTTTCCGACCGGGCGGCAAGGCTTTTCATGCTCGATAAAAAGACTGGCGAACTAAAGCTTGCCTATACCTCAGAATGGGAAAACGGCCAGCCGCTCGACACTGGCTACCGCAGTGCGAACGCCACCTTCACCCCGCAGGGGAGCGACTCTGAAAGCTATTTCTTCGGCAGCACAGGCAACTCCTGCACACGAATCCTCCGCATTGACAAAGGTTTTGATCCGGAGAAGGGGGATAAGCCGCAGGAGGTGCTCCGCATCGGCGGCCGCAGCACCATCCGCGCGATGACGGTTCATGCGGACGAACTCGTTTTCGGTGTTTCCACGCCGGACCGCGGGCCGGTCGTCTACGCAAGCCCTGACCCGAACGGCAGCGCGGACTGGACGCAGATCGCATCCGCCGCCGATTTCAACGACTACGGCGGAACGGATGACGTGCTTGCGAACGGCTTCATCAACGATATCATCAGCTTCAACGGCTGCATCTATGTGGCGATCAGCAATTCGCAGGCCGTTCAGAGCGATTCCGGCTTTATGATCTACAAGGCGACGCAGGTCGGCGCAGGCCAGCCGGGCGCAAATGAGGCGGGCTGGAAATGGGAGGCTATCGTAGCGGACGGACTCGGCAGCTATAACAAGGGCATGGGTAACATGATCAACATAATGGCCACCTTCTGCAAATACACGGCGGAGGACGGCAAAGAGTATGTCTATGTCGGCACCGCGTCCGATCCCTTCACCGCGATCTTCGATATGCTCAACGGCAAATTCGACATGATGTATAACGTATTGCAGAACCCCATTGAGCTGTACCGTTTTGATCAGAACGATAACTGGGAGCTTGTGCTCGGCACGCCGGACAAAAACCAGTATTTCAACGAACGTCTCGGCAATCTGGAAGCAGGCTTTGATAACGACGCGGAGAAAAACCTGAGCTGCGAACAATACGTCTGGGCGCTCAAGGAGTATAACGGCAAGCTGTTCCTCGGCACCTTTGACGCCGCTACGCTGCTCAAATACGTCACTATCGGCGTGGATAACGAAAAGCTCAACGCAGTTTTCAAATTGGACGAGGCCGAACAGGACGAGGCTGTGGCAAGCGTGCTCAATACGCTTAACAAGCGCCTGACGGACGCCGGCAAAAAAGAGCTGAGCAAAACGCAGGCCTACCTGATCAAAACAGCGATACTTGCCACGATCAACTTCCTTGCGGATAAGGACATTGCGCAAATCAGCAACAATCTACAGTCCGTCATGGTCACGGCGGGCAAAAAGTTCGATCGCGTGCTGGACCTCATGAGCAAGCTCCTGCCTGATCAGGATGCGCGCAGCCTGATCGAGGCCTCCCCGCTCGGCGACCTGTATAAGTTTGTTTCCATCTGCAACGTGGTCGCTGCGGATGAGCGCGGCGCTGGCCTATATGCAACATCGGACGGTGCGAACTTTGACATCATCAATTTAAACGGCTTTAACGATGAGTATAACTGGGGCATCCGCAATTTCATCCCTACGGACGAAGGCCTCTATGTCGGCATGGCGAACCCTTTCTACGGCGGCCAGCTCTGGCTGCTGACAGAGAATGATGTGCCCGCGCAGGAGGAAACCGCCCCGCAGGGTATCCTTGCAACACTGCTGAAATTCATTAAGGCTTTCTGCTCGATTTTCTCCAAGATCTCCCTTTGACAATGCGTCCGGACAGCTTTTCTCTCCCCCTTTCTTAGCGTCCGGCGATTCATAAACCCCATCCGATAAGAAGAAAACCGCAGGCCTTCCTCGCCTGCGGCTTTCTTCTATTTTATTGATAAAGCTGCTTATTTGTGCATCAATGCATCCATCGAAAAGGATTGAAAATAGGTGGTGTCGATTGTCTGCGGCGTATTATCCTGCTCATAGAGGATGCCGATCTCGCCATTGGGCAGCTGCGTCAGGCAGGAATACGCAAAATCGGTTTTACAGTCTGTCACCTCAAAGCGATAGTTCCAGTCAAAGGTATATGGCATCTCCTGATTCCCGCTCTGCGCAATGAGGCCGATATGAATCATGCCGTTTTTGCGCGGCGATCCGGCCGGCGCGGAAATGAGCACGGCTGGCTTGCCGTCGATGAGGCCATCGTAACCCAGCGCAGACACTTGGCATCCGGCGCCGCCGGTCAGCGGAAGTTCCGGCACGAGTTTGCCGTTTCCAAAGGATTCGCCGCCGTCCGCGCTGTGCGCCGTGGCGATTTTCCCCGCCTTTGTACGTGCAAAGACCTGCACGCTGCCGTCCGGCAGTTCCACGAGCTGCGATTCACTCATCATGCCGATGGTAGCGTCGAAGCGTGGCCCGCCGCCCAGCGTCCAAGTCCCGCCGTGATCGTCGCTGTAAATCGTCATGCACTCTTGCGTGCGGAAGCCCTTGGTCACGTTGTATACCGGGAAGAGCAGCCGGCCCGCATGTGCCCCGCCCTTTAGCTGGATGCCGCAGCCGGGGCCTGTGACCAACACGCGCATTCTCTGCTCCTTGACCATGGGATTGATCGAAATCGGCTTCGACCAGGTTTTTCCCTGGTCGTCGCTGTAGCGCAGGAACAGGTAGGAGGTCAGCGCAACGCAGAACAGGGCATCCGCATAGAACACATTCATCGGCACCTGCACGCCTGTTCGTTTGTTTAACACAAACGGCCCGACATACTGCACGCGCCGCTGGCAGACCGTCAGGGGCTTTCCGTTTTCCAGCAGTTCATATTCGTCATTGAGGGAATACGGCGTTTCCTTTCTGTCCATCGTGCAGACGATGCCGTCAGGACGGACGAAATACTGAAATTCTCGACTCCCCTTCTTCCGAAGAAGCAAGCATTGCTCGCCGTCGATTTCCACATAGCCCGTCCCCGTTTTTGCCTGCGGAGAGCCGAAGCCGCCGGGGAATAGATCGACCAGCAGAAAAATGCGGCCAGTCTGCGCATCCTCCAGAAGGCAGGGGTCGATTGTCGATGCGCTTTTTTTCGTGCACAGCGCGCCATTGGGTTTCAATACGGCGGAAGCGTCCTCATAATCCCTGAAATGAAACGGCAGGATGGGCTTGGACCAGGTCTTTCCGCTGTCGCTGCTGGTACAGAGCGCCGTGTCGAGCTTATTGGGGGAATCATGCGTTCCGCCGAAGCGCGCGTCCATCGCGGCAATGGTCACGCCCTGCCGCGAGGTGATCATGGCGGGAATCCGGTAATAGTTGCAGCCCAGTCCGTCCCCGGAATGGAAGGGCATAACGGCTTTCTGTTTGTAATCGTTCATCGCTATTCACAGCCTTTCCTTATCCAAATAAACTCATCTGGCTGCTCTCCGGCAGCCCGGTAAGCGCACCGGCCTCGCCCAGCATCGTCATCACGCTGCTGGAAACGCCGGAGCGGTTGCGCAAATCGTCGCAGGAGATGAACGGGCCCTGCCCGTCATCCCGTGCGGCGGCAAGGCTTTTCGCTGCGCTCTCGCCCGTGCCTTTCAGCGCAAGAAACGGCAGGCGGATTTTGCCCTCCTCGATCTGATAAACGGTCGCGTCGGATTTGTAGAGGTCGACGGGCAAAAACTCGATGCCGCGCGCGAGCATTTCGTTGACGATCTGCAGGATCGTGAGCTGATCCTCTTCCTTGGCGGAGGCGTCTTTCCCCTTGGCGGTGAGCTCATCCATCTTGCGCTTGACCGCCGCGCGGCCCGCCACAGCGGAAACCGCGTCCAGATCGCCGCCGCGCACGGTGAGCAGCGCGGCATAATATTCCAGCGGCCGATAGATCTTATACCAGCCCAGCCGCAGCGCGGCGCTGACATAGGCTGCGGCGTGCGCCTTGGGGAACATGTATTTGATCTTCAGGCAGGAGTCGATATACCATTCCGGCACGTTGTTATCCCGCATAGCCTGCTTGTGCTCATCCGTGAGGAGCTTGGGCGCCTTGCCCTTTCGGACGATCTCCATGATTTTGAACGCCATGCCAGGCTCTACACCCTTATGCATCAGGTAGGTCATGATGCTGTCACGCGTACCGATGACCTCCGAGATCGTGCAGGTGCCGTTTTTGATCAGCTCCTGCGCGTTGCCGAGCCATACGTCCGTGCCGTGCGACAGGCCGGAAATCTGCAAAAGATCAGAAAAGGTCTTCGGCTTTGCCTCCATGAGCATGCCGCAGACGAAATTCGTGCCCATCTCCGGGATGGAGAGCGTTCCCGTCGGCCAGCCGATGTCCTCCGCCGTCACGCCGAGCGGCTCGGGGCTGGTGCACAGCTCGATGATTTTGCGATCGCAGATATCGACATCCATCACCGGGATGCCCGTCATATCCTCCAGATGCTTATAGAGCGTGGGCACATCGTGCCCGAGCTCGTCAAGCTTTAAAAGCGTATCGTGCAGTGCGTGGAAGTCAAAGTGCGTGGTGACGGAGCCCTTATCCGCGTCATCCGCCGGGTGCTGGACGGGCGTGAATTCATACACCTCATGATCGTTCGGCACGACGACCATACCGCCCGGATGCTGGCCCGTGGTGCGTTTGACGCCGGTGCAGCCGCGCGCAAGGCGCTCCTCCTCGGCCTTGTGCAGGATGATGCCCCGCTCCTCCGTATACTTTTTGACAAAGCCGTAGGCCGTTTTCTCCGCGACGGTGGAGATCGTGCCCGCTTTGAAAACGTTCTGCGGGCCAAAGAGCTCCTCCGTATAGCGGTGGGATTGGGCCTGGAACTCGCCGGAGAAGTTCAGGTCGATATCCGGCTCCTTATCGCCATTAAAGCCTAAAAAGGTTTCAAACGGGATTTCATGCCCGTCGCGCTTCATGGGGATGCCGCAGTTCGGGCAATCCTTGGGCGGCAGGTCGTAGCCGGAGCCGACGGAGCCGTCGGTAAAGAATTCGCTGTGGCAGCATTTGGGGCAGACATAATGCGGCGCAAGGGGGTTCACTTCGGAGATGCCCGCCATCGTCGCGACGAACGACGAGCCGACGGAGCCCCGGGAGCCGACATGATAGCCATGATCCTCGGAGTTTTTCACCAGCTTCTGCGCGATGATATAGAGGACGGCAAAACCGTGCTCGATAATGGAATCGAGCTCGCGCGTGAGCCGGTCAGCCACATATTGAGGGACGGGATCGCCATATATCTTCTTGCAGTTCGTCCAGCAGATTTCGCGCAGTTCCTCCTTCGCGCCAGGGATGTTCGGCGGGAAGTTGCCCTCCGGGAATGGGCGCATCACGTCTACCATGTCCGCAATTTTATTCGGATTTTCCACGACCACCTCATAGGCCCGCTCGCCGAGGTAGTCAAATTCGTCGAGCATCTCCTGCGTGGTGCGCAGGTAGAGCGGCGCCTGGTTGTCCGCATCGGTAAAGCCCTGCCCAGCCATGAGGATGCGGCGGAAAATTTCATCGCCCGGGTCTAGGAAATGGACGTCGCAAGTGGCGACGACCATTTTGCCCAGCTCATCGCCAAGCTTTAAAATCGTCTTATTGATCTCCTCGAGCTGCTTTTCGCCGCTGACACGGCCCTCCCGCACGAGGAAGGCGTTGTTGCCCTTGGGCTGGATTTCCAGATAATCGTAAAACGAAGCGATTGATTTTAGCTCGTCCCAAGGCCTTCCGTCGAGCACAGCGCGGTAGAGCTCGCCCGCCTCGCAGGCGCTGCCGATCAAAAGCCCCTCGCGGTACTTGATCAGCTCGCTCTTCGGGATGCGCGGCTGGCGGTAGAAATACTTCAGGTGGGACATCGAGATCAGCCGGTAGAGATTTTTCAGCCCCGTCAGGTTTTTCACCAGGATGATCTGGTGATAGGAGCGCAGCTTTTTGGGATCCACCTCGGAGAGCGCGGTATTGAGCAGGCCAATCGATTCGATCTTGCCCACCTTGCGCGCTTCGTCCAGAAGGATCACAAAGATATCCGCCAGGATTTTTGCATCGTCGCAGGCGCGGTGATGGTTGAAATCCTCCAGCTTCAAATATTTCGCAACCGTATCGAGCTTATAATTCTTCAGCCCCTTTAAGAGCGAGCGGCTCATCGGGACGGTATCAATATGGGTATAGTCGTATTCGATCTTGTGCCGCGCACAGACCGCGCGGATAAAGCCGGTATCAAAGGATGCGTTGTGTGCCACAAGCGTAGCCGCGTCCCCGCAGAAGGAGAAAAAGGCGCGCACCGCCGCTTCCTCGTCTGGCGCGTCCTTGACCATCTCGTCCGTGATGCCGGTCAGTTCTGTAATGCGCGCCGGGATCGGCATTTCTGGATTGGCAAAGGTATCGAAGGAATCGAGGATTTTCCCGCCCTTTACGCGCACCGCGCCGATTTCCGTGATGCGGTCGTCCTGCGCGTTGAAGCCTGTGGTCTCGATATCGAAAACGATAAATTCACCGTCGAACGGTGTATCCTCCCGGCCGGTAACGATCGGCACCATATCGTTGACGAAATAGCCTTCCACGCCGTAGATCACCTTGATCCCCGTCGCCGCGGCGGTATTCATCGCCTCCGGGAACGCCTGCGCAACGCCGTGATCCGTAATGGCAACGGCCTTATGCCCCCACTCAGCAGCGCGCTTGATGAGCGCCGAGCAATCGGACACGCCGTCCATCGCGCTCATTTTGGTGTGCAGATGGAGCTCTACGCGCTTGACCGGCGCATCGTCCATCTTCTTTTCCTTCTGGACGCTCATGATGGAGAGCGGCCGGATCGCATAATCGCGGAAGTATTTATCGTAGCTGACGCTGCCGCGCACCAGCACCGTCATCCCATCCTTGATGGCCTGATCGACCCTTGCGGCATTTTCTTTCTCATCAAAAATCTTCACCGTGTAGGAGCCGGTGTAGTCGGTGATGTGAAAGGAGATGATGAGGCTTCTGCCGTCCCTCGTCTCCTTCGATTCATAGCCGAACACGTCTCCCCAGACCGTGACCGTCCCGTCCTCCGGGTTGAGATCGCAAATCGGCACCGGCTTATTGCGGACCGGGCGGCCGAGAATCTCCCGCGCGGTTTCGAGATAAAGCGGCAGGCCGTCGTACATCTTGTGCTCGCCTTTCAGCTTATCCCCTTCCGCCTTGCGTTTGGCAGCTTCCCGCTCCGCTTTCTGCTGCGCATCCGCCTGCTCCTGCATTTTGACGAAGGCCGGGGCCTCAGGCGTGACGGTCAACTCGCCGTCGAACCGGATCTCAACGGCCACGCCGAACCGCTTCTGCACCAGCGCGCGCAGGAAGGCGTCGCAGCCCGTATCCCTCAGGATATCCGCGCCGCCATGCGTGAGGGTGATGGTGAACACATTCTCCTCCAGGCGTGCCGTCGCATCATTCAAAAAGCCGTTCGCCGCAGCGTTTTCCCGCCGGAGCGCCCGCACCATATGCGGGAAATACGCTTCTGAAAACGCTTCCTTTGGAAAATATGGCTCGATTGTCACAGCCTGCAGCCGCATCAGCGTCCGAATCGAGCGCTGCGCCGCCTCCAGCGTTTCCTCCGGGAAGACAGCGTCAAAATCCACCTCGACATCCAGCGTGCGCGCTTCCCGTTCAATGACAACAGACAGAACCTGACCATCGGACAAATTCTGCCTGATATGCTCCTCTATGTAATCCCCAAACAGGGCCAAAAAACGATCCTTCTGCATAACGTCTCCTATATGCTATCATTTGCGGCCGTTTGCCTCTCAAAGCTTTTCGATCTCCCGCATCAGTTCGTCCAGAATCTGATCCTCCGGCACCTTGCGGATGATCTCGCCCTTTTTGAAAAGTAGGCCGCAGCCGTCGCCGCCTGCTACGCCGATATCCGCCTCGCGCGCTTCGCCTGGGCCGTTGACCGCGCAGCCCATGACCGCCACCTTGAGCGGCTTATGGCAATCCCGCAGCCGCTCCTCCACCTGGGCGGCCAGGCCAATCAGATCGATCTTCGTACGCCCGCAGGTCGGGCAGGAAACGAGCGTGGGCGCATCCTTCTTCAGGCCCACAGCCTTGAGGATATCGAAGCCCGCATAGACCTCATTGACCGGCGCGTCCGTCAGGGAAACGCGGATCGTATCGCCGATGCCGTGCAGCAGAAGCGAACCGATGCCGGCGCTTGATTTAATCAACCCCATGCGGGCGGTACCTGCCTCCGTTACGCCAAGATGGAGTGGATAATCACACTGCGCCGCAATGATCTCATATGCCTCCACCATCCGCTGCACATCCGAGGATTTGATCGAAATCACAATATCGTAAAAATCGCATTTTTCCAGCAGCCGCACATGATACATGGCGCTCTCCGCGAGCGCCTGCGCCGTCGGAGCGCCATGCTTTGCAAGGATCTCCTTTTCCAGCGAACCGCTGTTGACGCCAATGCGGATAGGGATGCTCTGCGCCCTACATGCATCTGCAACCGCCTTTACCCGCTCGTCGGAGCCAATATTGCCCGGATTAATGCGGATTTTATCCACCCCCGCCTCCACGCAGGCAAGCGCAATGCGATAATCAAAATGGATATCCGCCACAACCGGCACGGGCACTGCCTTTTTTAACGCGGGAATCAACTGCACGGATTTGAGATCCGGCACTGCGGCACGGATGATCTCGCACCCTGCCTCATACAGGGATTTTGCCTGTGCAACATTGCCCTCCACATCGTGTGCGGGAACGTTGAGCATCGACTGCACGCTCACCGGAGCGTCTCCGCCGATCTGCACGCCGCCTGCAAAAACGGCCCGGCTTTGCCTTCTCTCCATCGTATGTCATTCCTTTCTCATGGAAAAAGCGGCAGTTACGTCATCCACCTCGGATGAGCCGCAAAATATCGTTGAATGTGACCACTGCAATCAGCGCAAACATCAAAACCAGGCCGATCGCGTGGATCATCCCTTCTCGCTTCGGGTTGATGGGCTTTCTGCGGATGCCCTCGATGATCAGGAAAAAGAGCCTGCCGCCATCAAGCCCCGGGATCGGCAGCAAATTGAATACGCCGATATTGATCGTGATAAACGCCATCAGCGACAGCGCGTTGAGGAACCCGCCGGATGTGGTCGCCTCTGCAATCACGCTCACCGTGCCGACTGGGCCGGCCAGATCGCTCAAGCCGAAACGCCCTGTTACAAGGTCAAACAGGCTCAGCCACACGAGCCTTGCCATGGAGGCCGTTTCCAGGAACGATGTTTTCAGCACGTTCCAAAAGGTTTTATTCTCACCGATGATAATAAAATCAAAGGTGATGACCGTTTGACCGTCCACCTCGCGCGTGTCGAATTTCACATTTTTTAATTCGGTCTTCTGGCCGTCGCGCTTGACGGTGAAATCGATCACGCCGTCCCTATCCCGCGCCATGAGGAAGCTGATATCCCGATCCGACCAGACGGATGTGCCGTTGATATGCGTGATCACATCGCCCTCCTGCAAGCCGGAGGACTGGCTTGATGCGTTTTCATGGAAACCGGCGATCTGGGTCGTTCCAATCAAATTCTGCTGGGTGAGCAAAATCGCAACGAGCACAAGGCCGAGGATAATATTCATCACCGCGCCTGCGATCACAACGAGGAAGCGCTTCCACACGGGCTTTTGGTTAAAAGCCCGCTCATCTTCGCTTGCCTCATCCTCTCCCTCCATCTGGACATAGCCGCCCATGGGGATCAGCCGCAGGGAATATTTCGTTTCCCCTTTGCCGAAGCTCAGCAGCTTTGGCCCCATGCCGATGGCGAACTCATTGACCTTGATGCCGGAGAGCTTGGCTACCGTGAAATGCCCCAGCTCATGGATTAGGATAATCACACCGAAAAACAAAATAGCGAACAGGATAGGCCAGGCCTTGCTCCAAACGCTGGCGGCATCAAGTAACAAAATCGGAATATTAATACCGGGTCACCTCTTTCATATCGAACAGTTTAGGTTTTTGCCTGTTTGCGTACAAACTCCCGCGCGGCCGCACCCGCCTCACAGATATCATCCAATGTGTAATCTGGTCGGTCGGGCGCACACTCCGCAGCCGCGGCCACCAGTTCGCCGATCTCCAAAAAGCGGAGCTTTCCCTCGCGGAAGAGGCGATTCGCCTCCTCATTGGCCGCATTGGCCACCGCCGGGTATACGCCGCCGCGCAGAATCGCTCTGCGGCATACTTGAATCAGCGGGAAAGCCTCATAATCCGGCTCGGCGAAGTGCAGCGCGCCAAACGCTGCAAGGCTGAGTTGCTCGACGGGAGAGACATGCCGCTCTGGATACGTCAGCGCATATTGGATCGGAATGCGCATATCCGGCACACCCATTTGGGCGATGACAGAATGATCCGCGAATTCAATCAGCGAATGCACCACGCTCTCGCGATGGACGACGATATCCACCCGCTCCGGCGGCATAGAAAAAAGCCATACGGCCTCAATCAGCTCAAGGCCCTTATTCATCATGGTGGCGGAATCGATCGTGATCTTCGCGCCCATGCTCCAGTTGGGGTGGTTGAGCGCCTGCTCCACCGTTACCCCGCGCAGTTCTTCTTTCGTCCTGCCGAAAAACGGGCCGCCGGAAGCCGTTAGGATAATGCGCTTGAGGGCATCCTTTTGCCCCGCGGGCGCGCCTTGAAGGCACTGAAAAATTGCGGAATGCTCGCTGTCCACCGGCAAAATTCGCACGCCCTTTTTCCGCGCCGCCTCCATCACAAGCTTACCGCCCGCCACAAGCGTTTCCTTGTTGGCGAGCGCAATCTCTTTGCCCGCTTCAATAGCGGCGAGCGTCGGCAAAAGCCCCGCCATGCCCACGATGGCGTTGAGCACGGTATCAGCGCCTTCGCAGCGTGCGCATTCGATCACGCCATCCATGCCGGCGAGCACTTTGGTGCCCGTATCTGCCACACGGGCACGCAAATCCTTCGCCGCTTCTTCGTCCACAACGGCGGCCAGCGCGGGGTGAAACGCCCGGATCTGCTCCTCCAGCACATCGATACGGCTGTTGGCTGTGAGCGCGCAAACGGTAAAACCGTTGAGCCGAACGACATCCAGCGCCTGCGTTCCGATCGATCCAGTGGAGCCTAAAATGGATAACCGCTTATACATTAGTATGGCCCTCCTTTCTCTGCCAGGCAGAAGTTTTGTGTGATTTGGCACAGCCAAATTCTGGTCTATTTTCTGACCCTAAAGAACAAAACTTCCAAGGTTGAACATCTCTCTTTTAACTTTATGCGCCTATCTCCCTCGTTAGTAGGAAAGCATTGCCGCCAATCGGACGATAAAATAGAGCACTGGCAGCACAAAAAGGCAGCTGTCAAACCGATCCATCACACCTCCATGGCCGGGGATCAGCTTGCCGAAATCCTTCGCGCCATAATTGCGTTTGATGACGGAGGCGGATAAATCGCCTAGCATACTGATGATTGCCAGCGCAATCGTGATGAGAATGACAGCCCAATAAGGCAAAAGCAGCCGCTCCTTAACCGCCAAATTAAAAATCAGGAAAACCAGCAGATTAATAAGCACCGCGCCTACAACACCGCCTACGGCGCCTTCCCAGGATTTTTTGGGGCTGATCTTCGGCGTCATCTTATGCTTGCCAAACTTGCTGCCGATAAAATAGGCAAACATATCCGTGACCCATGCGCTGCTGATGCCGAACAACACGAATAGCAGGCCGTCCGCCTTTGAATACGCCTGCGGGTAGACCGTATAAATATCCCGCAAAAAAATCATGCAGGAAAAGGCGAGCGGAATCCCAAGGGAAACAAACAACGCGATTGCTACATGCTCAAACCGAGTGATCTCATACTGCGCCAGCATCAGAATGAGCAGCAGTATCGTATAGCCAATCGCCACCAGCGGCACAGGCAAATTGACCCCTGCGGAAATCAGCACCGGCAGCAGCGCCGAAAATGCGACGCTGATCCCCATGATGGCTTTATTCTTCACCTGCGCCACACGCTCAATTTCAAACACGGCTACACCGGAGAGCAGCGCAAGGAAAAGGGAGAAAAACGGCGTATACGTGCACAAAAGCATCGCAATCAAAAAGACGACCACGCCCACGCCGGATAGGATTCTCGTTTTCATTTACAGATCACATGCCTTTCATTGATAAGGCTTCGTCTTGGAAGGGAAACACTGGTTTCCCGATAAAGTCTTAATAGAATTGCCCAAAATGCTTGAATGGCTCAAATACCGCCAAAACGACGGTCGCGCCGTTGGTAGCTTTCCAGCGCCTGGTCAAAATCAGCCTCAGTAAAATCCGGCCACAGCACATCGGAAAACCAAAATTCCGCATAGGCCGCCTGCCAGATCAGAAAGTTAGAAAGCCGGTATTCCCCGCTCGGGCGGATAATCAAATCCGGGTCCGGCTGCCCAGCCGTATACAGACCGCCGCCGATTTGTTCCAGCGTAATCTCCTCCGGCTTGATTTTCCCCACCGCCGCCTGCTGCGCAAGACGCTGTACGCTTTGCAGGATTTCCTGCCGGCCGCCGTAATTGACGGCAATATTGACAATCGTTTTCGTCGCGGCGAGGCTCTCCTTCTGCGCCTGATTCATCAGGCTGATAATATCGCCCGGCAGGCCCTCCTGGCTGCCGATAAAGCGGATGCGCATGCCGCGCGCCGCATTCTCCTTTTTCCGCTCCTCCGCCTCAAAGAGATATTCACGTAAGAGCTCCATAATAGCGGAGACCTCTTCCGGCGGGCGCGCCCAGTTTTCCGTGGAAAAAGCGTAAAAGGTAATATAACGGATGCCGATATCATTGGCATACTCACAAATCCGGCGAAACACACGAGCCCCTTCCCTGTGCCCTTGCGTGCGCTTGAGGCCGCGTTGCTTTGCCCAACGGCCGTTGCCGTCCATAATAATCCCCACATGCTGCGGGAGCCGCTCCCGATCGATAACGCTCATTCCTCCGCCGCCTTTCCGCCCGCAAACCGCTTGCGGGCAATATTTTCCAGCGTGAAAAAAGTGATAGTAAAATGCCATCCTGAGGAAAAAGCAGTTTTGCGCCGCCTTCTCCTCAGAATGACAATCACAGCAACGCCAGTGCAACAAGCAGCTGGCGTTCACCCAGATCAGATTTCCATAATTTCCTTTTCTTTTGCCTGAGCAATCGAATCAATTTCCTTCGTAAATTTATCCGTGATCTTTTGCAGCTCGTTTTCGCCGTCTTTCAGATCGTCCTCCGTGATTTCAGAGCCCTTCTTCATCGCCTTCAACTTTTCAATGCAGTCGCGGCGGATAGAGCGGATTGCCACCTTCGCCTCCTCCGCAGTTTTGCCGACCGTTTTTACAAGCTCCTTGCGGTGATCCTCCGTTAGCGGCGGAAAGATCAGCCGCAGCACACGGCCATCATTTTGCGGGTTAATGCCGAGGTCAGAGGTTTGGATCGCCTTTTCAATAGCGTGCAGGGTGGAAGCATCCCACGGCTGGATGGTCAGGATTCGGGCTTCCGCCACGGAAATCGCCGCCATCTGGTTGATCGGGGTCGGCACGCCATAGTAATCCACCTGGATTTTATCGAGCACAGACGCATTGGCCCGCCCGGCGCGGATAGAATCATACTCGCCATTTAGAGCGCGAATCGTTTTATGCATGCGCTCATTTGCATTCTCATATACTTGCTTCATCTCCATGGGGGTTAGTCCTCCTTCACGATTGTACCAATATTTTTGCCTAACACGGCGTCTACAATATTATGGGGATTGTCTAAATTGAATACCAGAATGGGGATGTTGTTATCCTTGCAGAGGGAGGCTGCCGTGCTGTCCATCACATTAAGCCCCTTCTGGAGGATATCAAAATGGGAGAGCGTATCGAACTTCACCGCATCATGAAACTTGTTGGGATCGCGGTCATACACACCGTCCACATTTGTCGCCTTGAAAATGATATTTGCATCGATCTCCGCGGCGCGCAGAGCGGCCGCCGTATCTGTGGTGAAGAAGGGGTTGCCGGTGCCGCAGCCGAAGATGACGACACGGCCCTTTTCCAGATGGCGGATAGCACGGTTGCGGATATACGGCTCCGCAATCTGCTGCATCGCGATCGCCGTCTGCACCCGCACGGGCACCGCCAGCTGCTCCAATGCATCCGCAAGGGCGAGGGAGTTCATCACCGTGGCCAGCATGCCCATATGATCTGCGCGCGTACGATCCATTTCGCCGCTGGAACGGCCGCGCCAAAAATTGCCGCCGCCGACGACCAGTCCGATTTCAACGCCCATGTCAGAGCATTCCTTCACGGCCTTACAGATGTTTTGCACCGTATCAAAATCGATACCATGGCCCTGAGGACCCGCAAGCACCTCACCGCTGAGTTTTAAAAGGATGCGCTTATATACTGGCTGCATCGTAAAACCTCCGATATTCAGTTTAGGGTGATCCTTATTACAGCTATTTTACTGCATTCGGCGCGCCGTGTAAAGAGAAAAAGAGGAATCTCCCTGCGCGAACAGTAGCTGTATACTATTATATATTGGAAAGGCCTCCGAATCTGTTAAAATCAAAGCGTAAGCTAGGCAGCGGGAACCGGAAGGGCTTCCGGTCTAAAAAGCGCTTGAAGATTTGAAATGGGCCGCCGTGCTGGACGAGCTCTATCCCGCTAGAATCAGCAAAACCGCTAGACTGCCAGATTCCCCTCGGCCCGAGGCCCTTGCCAAACAGGGTTCAGTTAGGTATGATGAAGGGGAACGCTCCGCTTTTTACATAAATCCAACATTAGTATGGAAAGGATGGCCTGCATCATGACACAGCTTGAAACCATGCAGCACGCAAAGCAATACCCCGACCAGCTCTCCAACGGCACCGACCCAATCACGCAGGAGCCACTCAAACGGGACGATCCATTGGCAACGGAGCGCCTGCAAAAATGCTTTGCCTATGTATCCGGCATTCTGGGCCAGGTCATTGCGAACGGGGGCCAAATTTTGGCCCGCCACCCTAGCAGGAAGCTCCCATTTTCCCTTTCAGAAGAGGCTCTCGCACAGGTGGCCATTTCTGAAACCCCCATTCCCATTAAAGCCTTTGCGGCAAATGTGAATGCCCGCATCGATCCGCAAGCCTCCCGTCCTCTCTCGCCGGTAGCCGTGACCAATTGGCTGGTGGAGAAAGGCTATCTTACGGAAATCACGCGCGCACAAAACAAGCGCATGCGCGTTGCATCCCCGCTCGGCCAATCAATCGGCATCATAAGCGAAGAGCGCGTTAGCCGCACGGGCGTGCCCTTTATGCTAAATCTATATCATGAAAAGGCGCAGCGCTTTTTGCTGCTACATTTGCAGGAGATCACCGCAGAACAGCACGAGCACCCAACCCCTGCGGAAACCCTGTAAAAGCTGTGTGCAAAAAAGGGGATTGTTGCAAAATGAAATATTTTTCAACAGTCCCCTCGCCTTTGATTGGAGTTGACAGATGTTGATATCTCCAGTATAATAGAAGTAGAACAAATGTTCTTATATGCTTTTGCCGCCTATGTTAGGCGGCCTTTTTCATTGAAAAGGAGGGATTTTGATGCAATATCTTTATTTTGTCTCCGGGCAGGCAGGCAGCAGCGTCCATGAAACGCTCTGTTTGCTGCGGGATATTTATCGCTTACAGGCCAGCCCTTCTATTTATCATAGCGCAGATGGGAATGACGGCGCAGAGCCGAGCATCTGGCGGATTAATCCCGCCGCACTGGCCTCCATCCGTTGCTTCCCACCCCGTGGACTTGGCCCTTATAAAATGGTCTATCTATACAAACCCGCATATGAACGGGAAAAACAGCTGCGGGAGGCCGGCATTCCCTTCCCCGTTGCCCTGCGCCACATCCTATGCGATCTTTATGCGTTTCGCGGTTGGGAGGGGCAGGCCGACCTGATTTTGCAGGAACATTCGCCGCAGGCCGCTGCCATGCGCCTTGCCGAATATATCTTGCAAAGCGAGGGCTATGCGGAGGAAACCATTTGGTAGAATTGAGGCGCTGCTATCGAAAGGATGGTTTATCATGTCACAAATCAAAACCTATCAGCATTTTGTCTTTAAGCTGCATACCCAACGCCTGAAAAAGGCGGGATGGTCACTTTCCCTGACCCTTGCGGATGCAAGGCGCAACGGGGAGTTGGTTGCGCTTGCCGACAGCACGCTGCTGCGTTTCATGCAGGAACTCCAAGGCGTGGCAAATCGGGCGGAACGCATCTATACGCTGAAAACAAAGCTGCGCGCGCTCCGACAGTCCCCATCCTCTCCCGCCGTCCGACGGGAAATCCAGCAGGCCTATGACCGGCTCGACCAGCTCCAATTCCAACCGGATTACCTCTGCCTGGTGATGGATTCCATCGCCGATTACCACAGGGCAAACAAAGGTTTTACCGTCAATGGGATTCCATTTGTGCGGCTGCTTGGCACAAACGGGGGTGTGAAAACCTCTACGATCGTTTATGTCAACCAAGCGATTTTCCCAGCGCTGATAGAACGGCTAGATAATGGCCGCGATCCAGCCGTTCCGCTCGTCCCAGCCAAACTGGAAGCTTATCGCGCGCTTGCTTGCAGCGGTAGTACGCCCGTTTCCGCCCCACGCGGCGTTCTGGTGGTTGAGGACTGCGTTACACACTTTTCCGCCGATGTTATCCGCATTGACGATCAAGCGCCGGGCGAGCCCAACTTGACGCTGGAACAAAATGCCCCCGTTGAGCTAATCGACAGCGACGGCTACGGCCTGATTTCTCCTTCGTTGAGCAGGCAGTGGAATGCGGAGCTTGGCGGAGAAGGGCCGCTCAGCGGCTTCTGCATCCGCAACGCCTGGTGCAAAGGGATGCTGTTTTGCTTTGACTTCCATCAATTTGCGCACAAGATTGCCGGGAGCTATCTTGTGCAGGATATTTGGGGCGATACGAAGGATATCCGGGAGATAGACGTCGTCCTAACAGCCTCTATGCTCAAGCTGTGGAATTGCTATCAAAGCTGCCAGGATTATCTTGAAAATTGCCGCAAGCACCACTATTGCTTCAGCGTGACCAAGGCGTGCCCGCAAAAGCTGGAGTCGGAGCGAAATTTGAACTATCAGTTTCTTCAAAGCTACCGGCTTACACACGAACAGCTGGAAACGCTCATCCGCCCGACTATTACGGAAATCGCCGATGTGCTCGGAGGAGATTGGCGCAAAAGCCTGCTTTTTTTGAAGGGGACCGAACTGAATGAAGAAAACGCCCTGCAAGGAGGGCTGAACTTTGCAAACGCTTTGATGGCAGATGCGCGATTGATCTGTGATCCGTTTATCCAGGCAAAAATTCGGCAGATGATTACAAAGCGGATCGAGGCGGCAAAAATCGGCGTCATCCGTGTCCATGGCAATTTTTCCATCGTCAGCGGAGATCCCTACGCGCTGTGCCAAAGCATATTCGGCCTTCCGGTAACCGGGCTGCTGCGCGCAGGCGAGGCCTATAACCGCTATTGGAACGATCAAAAGGCGGCGCGCGTCGTCTGCTTCCGTGCGCCCATGACCTGCCACAATAATATCCGCCTGCTCTGCATGCGGGATACGGAAGAGATGCGGGATTGGTACCGCTACCTGACCACCGTGACGATTTTTAACGCCTGGGACACCGCCGCTCACGCGCTCAATGGCCTGGATAAAGATTCGGACAGCTGCCTTCTCACTGATAACCCCATTTTGGTGGAAAACACGCGAGAAGATCCCGCCATCCTATGTATCCAGCGGCGGGCAGAAAAAAGGCGAGTGACACAAGCGGATTTGATCCAAGCAAACATTAACAGCTTTGGAGATGAAATCGGCGCAATCACCAATCGCATCACCTCCATGTTTGAAGTACAGGCCCGCTTTGCCCCGGGGAGCGAGGCCTATCAAACGCTTGATTACCGCATCAAATGCGGCCAGCTGTTCCAACAAAATGCCATTGATAAAGCAAAGGGGATTCTGGCAAAGCCTATGCCGAAAGAGTGGTATAGTCCTTCCTCCCTGCGATGCTCCGAAGGCGATTCGCCAGAGCAGGAGCGACGCAAGGCGCAGCTGCGGGAGTTGCTGGCAGATAAAAAGCCCTATTTTATGTGCTACCTCTATCCGCAGGAGCGAAAGCGTTACCGCGCCTATGCCGATCATGCAAACACAAAGTGCTTGATGGAATTCGGCATTTCGCTTTCAGAGCTATCCCAAAAACACATCCGCTCTCCGGAGGAATGCGCCTTTTGGGAGGAATACCAACGCCGCATGCCGCTCGGCACCGCCCCCTGCCTGCTCAACCGGCTGTGTTGGCGAATGGAGGCGGAATTTGACTCTCTGCTCAAGCACCGGACAAAACGGGCTGCCTTTGACCATACCCTCCTGAAAAGCGGCGTTTATTGCAGCAGCAGCCGGAAAAAGGCTATCTCTTCCCTCTATGAAACGTATGCGCGGGAGGTGCAGCAGTTCAAAAGCCGAAGCGCCAACACCTACATCCGGGAGGAAGATGCGGCCCGCACGCGGGAATTTCTGCTCGATCAATTCCGGCGAGAAAGCGCCGCATTGTGCCCCAATGAAGCGGAATTGTGCGATATTCTCATTGACCTGTGCTATTGCGACAACCGCTCGAAACAATTCGTCTGGGATTTATGCGGGCATGTGATCCTCCGGAACCTGCTGCAAAAAAATGGTGGTATCATCCATTATCCGGCTGCGGATGCAGCGGGAGAGATCGTATATCGCGGCCGGCGCTTCTCCCTAAAAAGCCAGCAGATAAAACTTTAGGAAAGAGGATGAGGAACCATGGAACTGATTCTCAACGAGCATGCTTTTGCACAGCAGGCAATCGCCTGTGGAACGGTTGGAAAAAAACCGGCGCAGACCTTGGGCTGCATTTCCCGTTACCTCTGTTATGAGGGCTATGAGAAGCCACAGATTGAGGAAACGCTTCACCGGTTTATGCGGGAGAACTACGCGAATTATCACGCCGTGCAATGGAGCGCGGCAATCGAGCACATTTCCTCCCGTGCGGACAGACGCCCCCTCTTACAGGCCAATCAGATTGAAATCACCCAAGAGGAGCTTGCAAGCATCCGGGCGCTCGCAAGCCAGCCTCTGGAACGGCTTTGCTTTACACTGCTATGCCTTGCAAAATATGCTCAACTCATTAACCCGGCCAACGATGGCTGGGTCACGCAGAAATGGAGCGCTATTTTCCGCATGGCCCATGTGCAGGCGGGAAAGGAGAGGCAGGCTGCCATGCTGCATACCCTGCGGGAAAAAGGGCTGATCGCATTCAGCCGCGGCGTGGATAACCTCCATATCCACGTATTATTCTTTCGCCCGGCCTCACAAACGGCCTGCGCGCTCGATGACCTTCGGGAGCCTGGGCTTTTCTATCTCTCGCTGCAAGGGGAACGGATCATCCGCTGTGCATGCTGCGGGAAACTCCTTAAGCCCAAAACAAACAATCAAAAATATTGCCCGGACTGTCGGGCGGAAATGAATTTAAAAAAGACGCTCGCACGCTATCACGCCGCTACTTTTTGATTCAGAACGCACCTGATTGTGCCCCGGAACCCGCGTAGCTGCTAGGGTTTCCGGGGCTTTTTATTTTTGTGCTGCAATTTCTATTGTGGTAGGGGAACGGGCAAAAGCCTCCCTTCCGTTTAAACCATATTCTCATCTTAAAAACAAGGCGGTGAATTTCCTTTGAGTCTTACACAACGAGCCCGGTATAAACAGACCATCATTGACCTCCTGCAATCCTCCCCGGCGCTCACGCAGGCTTTGGCCGCAGGCGATGCAAATGCAGACGCGGAAGTGGCAAAGCAGCGTATCTTTCCATACCGCTTTACCGCATTCCCGTTGCAGGAGCCTGATTGCTGTATCAGCGTTGATATTGCCACCTCCAAAAGCAGCACATCCAGCATTCGTACCCATCAAATCTACATTTGGATCTGTTGCAACAAAGCGCTGTTTCCCGGCGGAGCATATGAAACGCTTGCGGACACACTCGCATCAGAGACAGACCATCTTCTGAACGAAAGCACAAATTTCGGCATTGGACGCCTACAGTGGGAAGGCATGCAGCTCTATGAGCCCACGCCAGAATATTACGGCTATGTCCTGCAATATTCGGCCTCCGACTTCAGCCGCAAAAGAGGCTGACCGCACACTTTTCTTCTATACCCAATCAGAGGAGGTTTCACCCCATGACGCGTCTCAACGAGTTGGATTTGCTCAGCCCAGCGCCCTATCCGCTCGCCCGGGTGGGCCATGTGATCGCGCCTACCCTGCGGCAAGTTGCCGCCCTCGGCTATGAAACCTACAACGCCTATCTCTCGCTGTTATCCCTGCATGCCGAGCAACTATTTGCGGCCTCCGGTCTGCCGAATCCCGGTGGGGCCAACGCGTTCCATACGCTGATCGGGAATCAGGAGCTACGCGCGCTTTTATGCGCTGCCTTTTCCTTTTTCCTGGTGGAAGACGCCGTGTTTTCACAGGCGCACAGCGCCCTTCTCTGTATGGCGGAAGGACATCCGGTGGGCATCATCCATGAAGCGAATTATGAAGACGTATGCGATTGTATCCTTCAGCGCAATCATGTAGATAGCGCCCAACCCAACCGTAAACAGTTCCGCAACGACAAGGCGCGTGAAATCTATGAGAAGCTACAGCGTGCCAAAAAAAATCACCGCAGCAGGCGAAGGAGAAGCAGGCGGATGCGAGCCTGCCCAACCTCATTTCCGCGCTGTGCGTTCAACATAACAGCATCAATATGTGCAATGTATGGGATCTGACGGTTTATCAGCTTTACGATCAATTCCTGCGCCAGAGCTACCTGAACCAGGTGAATATCCACGCGATGAATTACGCGGGCTGGGGCGGCGAATTCGACCCCAACGACTGGTATAAAAAGCTATAGGCAGCCTACCCGCCTATCACGGCCGTTTGGCCGTTTAGGATAAAATTTAGAAATTAACGGAGGTAACACAACATGAGCAACCATGTAAACCCGAATATGTCCAACCGCGAGGTCGCGGATTTTACGCTGGTGGATTTTAAGACAAAGCAGCCTTGGCTCAACGTCGATTTCGCCAACGTTACCACAACGGAAATGGCGGCAACCCGCGTGCTTGCAAAGGGCGGCCGCGGCGCAGCGCCGCGCGTGCCCTTCGATGGCGAGCGCACCTGCACCATGAAGGTTGACACGCAGATCACTCCCATGAAGCTCTTCGCCATGCTGGCAGGCACAGAAATCCTCACTAGCGGAAAAGTATTCACCCGCGAGCGCCTGACGCTGGCAGCGGGCAAGCTGACACTCTCCGAGGAGCCGGTCGCCAATTCCGTAACAGTCTACAAGGCGGATGACGACTGCGGCGCAGCTATCTCTGCCACAGTGGCAGAAAAAGCCGCTACCATTGAGGATGGCTCGGATGGCGATGAATACATCGTTTACTACATGGCCAACAAAGAGCAGGGCATTCAGATTGTCAAATTCAAGAGCGACGTTTTCCCGAAGGCCTACACCGCTTATGGCGAAACGCTCTACAAGACGGAGGACGACGAGCTGCTGCCGATGAAGCTCGTGATCCACAAAGCCGTTCCGCAGGCGGCATTCAGCCTTGCGCTGAGCAATACGGGCGACCCGAGCACCCTTTCCATGACCTTCGACCTCTTTGCCGTGGATGGCAACGACTTCCTCGATATGCAGCTCATCGAGGGTTAATCAAAAATCTGCCTTTTCCTCACTTTCTTCTTTTTGCATTTCCTCCAAAGCGCTTCGGGGCGGCATTGCCGCCCCGAAGCCATCTT
>ENA-ORUW01000175-ORUW01000175.1-human-gut-metagenome-genome-assembly--contig:-NODE-175-length-75801-cov-17.510733_pt1 | contig 75801 bp, 40 predicted proteins | sample MGYA00242088_ERZ509227 | MGnify/ENA primary metagenome ERZ509227 (study PRJEB26280, sample SAMEA2338816) | human gut metagenome | biome: human gut; feature: human-associated habitat; material: faeces... | reverse complement strand
GGATTATCATATCTATACCTGCCCTCAGTGTAGACAGAAAATTCGAATGCCGCGAGGCAAGGGAAAGGTGGAAATTTCCTGTCCGAAATGTCACACGAAGTTTATTAAAAAAAGTTAGTATGAAACCTGCCGCTGGTGGAAAATGGCGGGAAGAGAGAAGGGATGTAATTATTGAAGAATGAGTTGTTGACGATTGGGCCATTTACCGTGTATGGATACGGTCTGATGATAGGGATTGGAGTGATAGCAGCATATCTCACAGCAGAGATGCGGGCGAAAAAACAGGGACTGGACAATGGAGAGCGGGTATTCTCTCTGGTGCTCTGGTGCGTGCTTGGCGGGATTCTGGGAGCCAAGCTTTTGTACCTGATTACCCAGTACCGAGAAGTTTTGGCGGACCCCGCACTGATCTTCCGGGATTTTGCGGATGGTTTTGTGGTCTACGGGGGAATATTCGGCGGGATTTTGGCAGGCTGGCTGTACTGCCGGGTGCTGAAGTTGCCGTTTTTGAAATACTTTGATTTGGTAATGCCGTCCATAGCGCTGGCGCAGGGCTTTGGGAGAATCGGATGCTTTTTGGCAGGCTGCTGTTACGGGCAGCCCACGAACAGTTGCATCGGAATCACGTTTACAGATTCTGCCTATGCGCCTAATGGGGTTGCGCTGATTCCAACACAGCTGATTTCCAGCGCGCTGGATTTTCTGCATTTTGGACTGCTGCTGTTTTTGGCGCGAAAATGTAAGGCGGACGGACAGGTAGCTGGTTTTTATCTGGTCTTCTACAGCGCGGGCCGCTTTGTACTGGAATTTTTTAGAGGAGATCTGGTGAGGGGAAGCGTGGGAGCGCTTTCCACCTCGCAGTTTATCTCAATTTTTACATTTTTTGCGGGAATTATCATGGTGGTCTGCCTGGGCAGACGCCGCGCTATTTCAGCAGAGGATGAATCCCATTGAGCAGCAGAACATCTGCTAGAGAGGCCATCTCTTCGGCAGATTCCTGGAAGCCGCCTCTAAGCCAGGCTTCCATCAGGCCGATACAACCGGCGGCGGTGTAGGCGAAGAAATATTCGAATTTGTCAGGGGCCATGCCGCGGTCTTCCCAGGAATGGCGGACTCTGGTTTTGACGAGTTCTTTCAGACGATTGATAAAAGTTAAATCGCCGTGTGGGCCCATAAAGGCACGCACGGTTTTTTCATTGTTTGCCAGAAAGGTGAAGACGTTCGTCAGTACGGTTAACGTGGTGGTGGAGTCATCGCCGGAGGCATTTTCGTGAAAAAGTTCGTCGAACTGTTGAAACAGTTCATCCTCCACCTGGTTTACCATGTCAAAGATGTCTCTGTAGTGAAGATAAAAGGTGCCTCTGTTTAGATCTACCAGGTCTGTTAACTCCCGTACAGAGATGTGATTGACGTCTTTTTCTTCCATAAGCTGAGTCAGTCCTTTTAAAAGAAGGGCTTTTGTTTTGCGCACGCGGCGGTCTATCTTAGTGTTTTCCATAGCAATAATTTCCTTTTCTGAGATTACAGTTGTTTTTTTAATCTTAACTGATCGGGAATAAAAAATCAACAAGAGTCTATTAATTAACATGATTTCACGTAATAGTTCATCCATACCGTGCGAGGTAGCATAAAACATAAGTGCATATTTTTGCGAGCAGATATCTGTACGAGTTGAACTGTTACAAGCCAATATATCTATCTGTGATTGTTTATATATTAACATTTTGGGGGAATTAGGCATCCGTGCAGCAAAGGTGAAGGTCCAAGTGACGAATCTGTTACATAATATAGAAGAAAATAGCATAAATTATTGAAAAAAGAAACTGTGGGAGTGAGTGATGACGCTGAGTGCGATGGATTATATATCACCTGCTTTGGATGAAAGCTATGCGGATTTTATCGTACGGCATGACCAAAATGTAGGAGAAATTTTTTCGGATTTTTCGGAAGACTATATTCAAAGGATTGATGGGACTTATGCGGTCTTGTATACGCCGTTGTCGGAGCTCAATGGTCTTGGAGTGGATAGCTATACCTACAACACCATTCCCAATTGTTTTACCTATATGGACAGCCAGGCTTTGGCAGCCTCTAGGATTACGAACCTTCAAAATCATCCGTATCTTAATCTTCAAGGAAGAAATACTGCAATTGCTGTGATTGATTCGGGGATAGATTACACGCATCCGGCTTTTTTGAGCTATGAGCGTACCAGGATCGCCTATCTATGGGACCAAAGAATCCCGTCTGATAACTCGACCGTTCCCTATGGAAGTGTGTATACAGAGGAACAGATCAATGCAGCGTTACAGTCAGAGGACCCTTGGGAAATAGTGCCTTCTAGGGATGAAAATGGTCATGGAACATTTATGGCGGGAATAGCGGCAGGGACTCCGGAGCCGACGGAGGAGTTTTCAGGGGCTGCACCGGAAGCTACTTTAATTATTGTGAAACTAAAACCTGCTAAAAACTATCTGAGAGAGTTCTATTTTCTTCCAGAAGGGGTGGATTATTATCAGGAAAATGATATTATGTTCGGAATTAGTTTTGCTTTGGAATGTGCCAGGCAGCTTCAGATGCCGCTGGTCATCTGCATAGGGCTTGGAAATAATCAGGGGACTCACCAGGGAAAAAATCCGTTGGCATTGTATATGGACAGCGTGACCAGGAACCCGCAGACAGCTGTCACGGTGGCGGCTGGCAATGAAGGAAACTCCAGGAGGCATTACATGGGAGAAATTCGGCCACAAGAGAGAAACGTGACCGTAGAGATGCGGGTAGGGGAGGAAGAACGAGGCTTTTTTGTGGAGTTTTGGGGGAGCTCGCTGTATCTTTACCGGGTCAGGCTTCAATCTCCGTCGGGTGAAATTCTGGATGTGAGTACGATCAGAGGAACTGGCACGCAGACTTTGTCTTTTGTGTTTGTGGAGACAAAAGTAGAGGTGGGGTATTCGGCTATAGAACTGCAATCTGGGAGTACCCTGATTTTTTTTCGCTTCATAAGTCCTGTGGCGGGAATCTGGCGCTTTTTAGTCTATAGCGAGAGTTTGGACACTGTAGAATTTCATATGTGGCTGCCGGTACATACAACTTTTCGCACAGAAACTTATTTTTTAGAACCGTCTCCTTATAACACAGTGACAAATCCGGGAGATTCGGAGGACTCCATAACGGTGACAGCATATGACAACCGGGACCAAAGTTTGTATCTGGAAGCTAGTAGGGGATATACACCCAATGGAGTGGTGAAGCCAGATTTGGCTGCTCCGGGAGTGCTGCTGACAGGGCCTGGTTCCCAAGGTAGGTATGTGCAGCGTTCGGGTACTAGCGTGGCAGCTGCTCAGACGGCGGGAGCAGTGGCGCTTCTCATGGAGTGGGCGGTGGTCAGGAAAAATGCTCCTTATTTAAACGGGACCAGTGCTAAAAATTATTTGACCAGGGCTGCGGCAAGAGACGAGGGCCTGACTTATCCGAATCCAGATTGGGGATACGGAAGACTGGACTTGTACCGGGTATTTGAGCTTCTAACGTGAGAATGAACTGTACTGGGTTTCTTTTCTATAGCATAAAAAGAGGGCTTCCCCAAGTTATTTCTTGACTTGAGGAAGCCCTTATCCAGACTATTTTCGGTATACGAAAGCAGGCAGACCATCTTTGTCCATGGGAACCTTTACGGTACCCTGTACCAGTGGTTTGGCATAGGTGAGGAATTCTTTTTCTACATCGGAGCCGTTTTGAGAAATCCAGGACAGAGGAACGGTTTTTGTCTGGTTACAGATTCTGTTCACATCTTCCAGTCCGCAGGTCAGTCGGTAAGGGCTGTCGCTCTCACGGACGAAAGAGATCATTTTCCCAGTATTTCCATCTAAAATGGATTTCACACCGAAACGGCCTGCCATGACAGCTTCCTCTTGGTCTGTCTCGGAGATGGTCATGGAGGAACAGCGTTGACACACGTTCAGTTCTACGGAACGAGCTTTTACATTCAGGCGATTCCGCAGCAGATTTTCCAGGTATTTGCCGCAGCCAGACAGCATTTTGTGCCCAAAGGTATCGCAGCCTACATCGCTGTCATACTCACAGATCAGCTTTCCAGAGGCATCGTGGATTCCCTCGGATACACAGACGATGACGCTGGCAGACTTCTGGAAGGAATTTTCTACGTCCTTCAGAAATTTTTCCACATCAAAATCCACTTCTGGCAGGTAAATCAGGAAAGGATTGTCACCTTCGTATCTTCTGGCAAGAGCGCTAGAGGCAGTTAGCCAGCCGGCATCACGGCCCATGATCTCTACGATAGTCACGGCTTTTTTCTCATAGACACTGGCGTCTACTACGATCTCACGGACTGTGGTCGCAACGTAACGTGCAGCGCTGCCGAATCCAGGGGTGTGGTCAGTTAAAATAAGGTCGTTGTCTATTGTCTTGGGTTCTCCTAGCACCAGAATATCGCTGTCAATCTGCTGAGCATAGCGGGAAAGCTTGCTGACGGTGTCCATGGAATCATTGCCGCCGATATAGAAGAAATAGCCGATATTCATCTCTTGAAATTTTTGGAACAGCCGGGGATAGACCGGATCTTTTAAATCTTCTGGAAGTTTGTACCGGCAGGACCCTAAGTAAGCTCCAGGAGTTGTCTTTAAGTATTCTAATTTTTCACCGGGCAGTTCCTTGGCGAAATCTAAAATTGTGTCGTTTAGAAAACCTTCAATTCCATTTACCATTCCATATACGTGCCCAATTTGGTCGCTGTGAGCGAAGCCTTCAGAGACTACCCCGTAGAGACTGCTGTTGATGACAGCAGTAGGGCCGCCTGATTGTCCAACGATTAAATTTTTCATAGCCATTCATATTCTCCCATCGTAATTTAGTACTCACACTATACCATATTTTGGGAGATAAGAAAACTGGAAGTTACTGTGAATGGGATGGACAATAACAGTTAAAAAATTCGCAGGGATGAAGTGCTATATAATTCTTGCGCATTTATATATTTTAAGCTAATATGAAACTAGATCTTACTTTTGGGGTTTGTCAAGCTAATCTGCGAAAGAGATAGGCTTTCAGAAGAAATCATCGCAGTGTCAAATGAGAATTGACCGAGCAAAGCGAGGGGTACTTTTTGAATGAAAGTTCAAGAAGGTGAGGAGATTGATAACTTGGAATGTTGACGTGAGATCTTAAAGATAAGGAAAGGAGTGGTTAAAATGGGAAATTATTTCCAGCCAGAAATCGAATGTGCGTCCCAGGAACAGATTAGAGAATGGCAGGACGAACGTCTGGTAAAACAGGTAAGACACGTATATGACAACGTGGAATACTATCGAAATAAAATGAAGGAAAAAGGTGTGGAGCCCGGAGACATCAAATCCAGGGAAGATTTATATAAGCTTCCCTTTTTGACAAAAGAAGATCTTCGTGCAGCGTATCCCTATGGACTTTTAGCGACGCCTCTGTCTGAGTGTGTGCGTATTCAGTCTACTAGCGGCACGACTGGAAGAAGAGTAGTAGCATTTTATACACAGCATGACCTGGATTTATGGGAGGAATGCTGTGCTAGGGCAATTGTGGCAGCCGGAGGAAGCAAAGAGGATGTTGTGCATGTCTGCTATGGTTATGGACTGTTTACCGGAGGGCCGGGGCTGAACGGAGGTTCTCATAAGGTGGGTTCTTTGACGCTGCCGATGTCTTCAGGGAACACAGACCGTCAGATTCAGTTTATGACAGATTTAGGCTCCACCATTTTGTGCTGTACACCGTCTTATGCTGCCTACCTGGCTGAGAGCATCATCGAGCGTGGTGTGAAAGACCAGATTAAGTTAAAAGCTGGAATTTTTGGAGCTGAGGCATGGACAGAGGAGATGCGGCACGATATTGAGGAAAAGCTGGGAATCAAGGCATATGACATTTATGGCCTGACGGAGATTTCAGGGCCGGGAGTCTCTTTTGAGTGCAGTGAGCAGACAGGCATGCATATCAATGAGGATCACTTCATTGCGGAGATCATTGATCCGGTTACGGAGGAGGTTCTTCCAGACGGACAGAAAGGGGAGCTGGTATTTACTAGCATAACGAAGGATGCATTTCCTCTTCTTCGCTATCGCACCCGTGATATCTGTGTTTTGACTAGGGAGAAGTGTTCGTGTGGAAGAACGCACGTAAAGATGAGCAAACCGATGGGCAGAAGTGATGATATGCTGATTGTCAAAGGTGTGAATGTCTTCCCGTCTCAGATTGAGACTGTTCTGATGAACAAAGGATATCCGGCGAATTATCAGATTGTCGTTGATCGTGTAAACAACAGTGACACGATTGAAGTGCAGGTGGAGATGACACCAGAGATGTTCTCCGACAGCTTGAAGCAGATGTCAGTGAGGGAGAAAGAACTGGTACATGCTCTGAAGGCAATGCTGGGCATCTATGCAAACGTAAAACTGGTAGCGCCAAAATCCATTGCTAGAAGTGAAGGCAAGGCTGTTCGCGTGGTTGATAAGCGTCATCTGTATTAAAAAGTTCATTTGATATAGGGTGTCAGCGTGTCGGTTGTCACCGTTAGGTGGAAAAGGAGGTACAATTATGACAGTAAGACAGATCTCTATTTTTTTGGAAAATAGCCCCGGGAAATTACAGGGACTCAGCGATATCTTGGAAAAATATGGAATTAATATGCAAGCTTTGTCTCTGGCGGAGACTACAGATTTTGGAATTGTAAGGTTGATTGTAGATGACCCTTATAAGGCGTCAACGGTACTGAAAGATGAAGGCTATATCTGTTCCATCACAAAGGTTTTGGCGGTCGAGATTCCAGATACGCCGGGAGGTCTGGCAGGGGCCATCCGTGCGCTTGGAGATGAGGGCATCAACATAGAGTATATGTATGCGTTTATCACAAAGAGAAAGAATGTAGCCTATGTGATTTTCAGAGTGGAAGACAACGAGAGAGCGATTAAAGCGCTTTTGGCAAAGAAATACCGTCCTCTGTGTCAGGAGCAGCTCAGTGAGATGTGAGCCAGAAATTTTTGTGTGCGCTGTAAACTTTGCAGCGCACACAGCGTATGAGTTACAGTTCGGGCTTCTAATATCCCGTGAAGTGTGTTACTGCTCATGAACCGCAAGTAAGTGAACGTAACTATTCACATGGCTGAATAGTTACAAGTGAAGTAATGCCAAAAGGCGAAGTATTGACAAATGTAGATAAAAGAAGTATAATAACCTTATTAAGTACATATACTAATTATTAGATGACGCGGGATGGAGCAGTCTGGAAGCTCGTCGGGCTCATAACCCGAAGGTCGCAGGTTCAAATCCTGCTCCCGCAATTTACACAAGTATATTGTGTATAAGCCCAGATAGCTCAGTTGGTAGAGCAGAGGACTGAAAATCCTCGTGTCGCTGGTTCGATTCCGGCTCTGGGCATTTTTATTGCCTAAAGTTTGTAGTTTGTAAATAGAATACGGAGCATTAGCTCAGTTGGTAGAGCACTTGACTTTTAATCAAGTTGTCCGGGGTTCGAATCCCCGCACGCTCACTGTGAATGATAGCGGGAATACTATGATTGAATAGTATTCCCGTTATTTGTATTGGCGGCATGTTATCGTTTGGCGATATAGAATCATTTTAGTAGACATAAACTTTTTTAGTGTCTACTGTTTTTACTTGCAAAAAATGGTCAGAAAATTATATAATATGGATATTGGTACCGGATATGAGCTCATATGGATGAATCATCATATGGATATGGTGCAAAACACAGTCGTTTGCCCTTCGGAAGAGGAATAAACAGAGTATATAAAAATATATTATGTGTAAGAAGGATGAAATGATGTTATGAAAGTTATTATTGCAGATTACGATGAAGAAGCTATCCGTCTTTTTGAAGAACAATGCAAACAATTTTCATATGTAGAGCTGAGCGGGAAGTTTAATGATTCTGAGGAAACGCTTAAATATGTTTCCGGACATAGAGTGGAAGCGGCTTTTATAAATATCGAATTAAATGGTATGGACGGACTTCAGCTCGGAGAAAAGTTACGGGAATTAAATCCTAAAATAGTTCTTGTATTTTTTATAGAACATACAGAATATATATTGGAGGCACTTCGGATAAAAGCGGATGGTTATATGATCAGGCCGTATACTATGGAAGATTTAACATGGACTATGGGAAACGCAAAACTTCTCAGTCGGCGACAGAAGAAGCCGGCATATATTAGGACATTTGGCCGATTCGACTTATTTATTAATGGAGAACTCGTGATATTTTCCAATAAAAAGGCAAAAGAACTGCTTGCGTTATGTGTGGACAATAAAGGCGGAGTTGTGACAATGGAAGAAGCCATTGACAAACTCTGGGAGAATCGTTTGTACGATGAAAAGGTAAAAAATCTGTATCGCAGGGCGGTTATGGATTTGAATAAGATATTCAGTACATATGGGATTAAAGATGTATTTGTTAAGAAACGGGCTGCCTGTTGGATTAATTATGCCAATGTGGACTGTGATTATTATATGTGGATAGAAGAAAATATATTATCCGGTACAGGGAAAAGTGTTAGAAGCGGCATTGATACCGGGGGGGGTATATGACGGAGTATTCATGGGCTGAAGAAACAAATGCCCGAATCAACAGGTATAAATTCAGGGAAGATAACTAAAAACAGAGAAAAAGTAAAACCGATTTATTGTAGAAATTATTAAAATTTCGACAATAGATCGGTTTTTCACATATAGTGGATTATTAATGTGGAAAATGTGAAAAAGTAAAAATATAATAGCTTGAAAAAACAGAAAACGGTAAATTATTCACACTTTGTTAACGTATGATTTTATATGCTGTTGGAAAGATGGAGCTATTTTGCATTATTTAGAAAAAATATGTAAGGGGAGTGATGAATTTAGTGAAATGATGTCAAATACTCCATTGATTTTATATAGATTGATGCAGGGTTAATAGGAATATAAATAATTCTGTAAATAAGCAAGAAAGGAAAGATAGAGACTATGAGGAAAAAGAAAAATAGTAAACTGCGTTCAGCGCTGGCGATTTTTCTTGCCGGGGCTATGGTGCTCGGAATGATACCCGGTGGTATGGGACAGGTCTATGCCTCAGATTCGACTCCGACTCCGGCGGCAGCGTTTGACGAAACCTCTGTGTCAGATCCGTCTACTGTGGATACTTGGAATCAGGTTGTAAAAGATTCGACAGAAAACATCGGACGTATCTGGACAGATAAAACAGTACTCACAGAGGATATTCAGCTTGTGGGCGGAAGCAGACCGAGTGTCAAAAAAGGCGATTCTGATTTCTTAGTTGGATTATCGGCATTGTCATCTACATCGAATACAGTAAAGACGGTTAGCAGACCGTTGGATATCGTACTGGTAGTAGATACGTCAGGTTCTATGGATGATGAACCGCATATGGGAACTAGACCTGATAGTGAGCGATATCAATATGATGCAGTATATGGAGTTCTTGAAAACTGGGGTCAAGTGTATTACACAGAGGATGGAAAAGAAATTACTGCTATCGGAAAATTGGAGTGGACCGGTTGGGAGTTTACACACTGGGAATTAAATGGGAAAACAGTCGAGCCAAAGACATCCCCAGAAGATTCCAATCCAGATCACATCCAATTTTACGAGAAAAGAGATTTGGGGACAAATATTACAAAGCTGCAAGCTCTGCAAGATGCGGTAAATAACTTTGTGGAACAAACAGCTAAAATGAATGATTCCATTGATGATGTAAAATTACAGCATCGAGTTTCCCTTGTAAAATTTGCAAGTGATGAAAGTAACAACATTGGAAATGACACTAATAGCGGTTTTTTTGGTGATGGGTCAAATTACTCTCAGATCGTAACAGAACTACAGTCGTATACGTCAAACAATGTTTCAAGTTTGACAGGAATAGTAAATGATCTGACTGCAAACGGAGCAACTCACGCAGATTTTGGATTGAATCAGGCGCAGAGAGCATTTCAGCGTGGAGGAACCAGAGAAGGGGCGCAGAAAGTTGTCGTTTTCTTCACAGATGGTCAGCCGACGTCGAATAGTGACTGGAGTAACAGTGTTGCAGCTGCCGCCATTACGAACGCAAAAAAGTTGAAGGATGCGAATGCTTTGATCTACAGTATCGGCGTGTTCCGGGATGCGAATCCGAACGATACAAATACAAACGCTGGTAACTTTAACGGATATATGCATGCGGTTTCCAGCAACTATCCGGATGCGACTGCTACAAGCAGTACACGACCTAATAGCTATTCTTGTACATTAGGAAAACGCACAGATAATTCTGACTATTATAAAGCGGCTACGGATGCAGATGAATTGAATAATATATTTAATGAGATTTCATCTGATTTGGAAACAGGACTTGGTTTCCCAACACAGATACCGACGCAAGGGTATGATCCGGGTAAGGTAGGATATATTACATTTACCGATCAGCTCGGCGAATATATGCAGGTGGATGAATTTAAGAGTTTGGTCTTTGCAGATCAGATATTCGATCCGGTAGGAGAACCGGTTACTGAAAACGGTGTTACTACATATAAATATGAAGGAAGTGCAACAGGAGATACAGAACTTTATCCGAACGGCAATGTAAAAGATATTATTGTTCAGGTGAAGAAAGGTGCAGATTTAAAAACCGGAGATACTGTTACAGTACGGATTCCGGCAGGTTTGATCCCGCTTCGTCACTTTACGTTAGATACAGACAGTGACGGAAATAAAACGCTGGATATACAGGAGGCATATCCGATCCGTATCTTCTATGGTGTCAGCATCAAGCCGGAGGTTCGGGAAAGAATTGCCGACGGACTAAACCCGAATGATGCAGATGACGAGGCGCTTCAGCAATATCTGAACGCTCATAACGAGAATGGAGTTCCGTATTTCTATTCAAACTATTATAACGGACAACACATAGATCCGAATGGAAAGACATTGGGCAATACGATTGCTTCTTTCCAACCGGCAAAGAAAAATACATTTTATTATTTTACAGAAGATACTCCGATTTATACAGATAAAGATTGTACAATGGCAGTAAAGAACGAGCCGAGTGCGGATCAGACGTATTATTATAAGAGACCGTATGTGCAGTTAAACGGAGGTCAGGTTGAAGAAATCGATGGTAAAGTAGCATTTGCAGGAGCAAATTTCCAGCAGGCTAGTGCGAACTTTGGTATAAATGCCAATGGAGAGTATTATATCAAATCCGGTTCTGCACGTTTAACAAGAGTCGATGCATTGATAGATGATAAAACAGAGAACAGAACAAATACGGCGGATGTAGTGATCGATCCGATTTGGGATAATATCAATAATCCCGATTACTTAAATGTTTATCTGGGAAATAACGGAAGGCTTGCGCTTGAGCTTCCGGGCGCTCTTGCAATCAGCAAAGATGCCCGCGTGGCAGCGAATAAAAATCTGAATGCGGATGAAATATTAAAAGATAAAAAGTTCACATTTGAGATCAGTATTCCGTCTATGAAGGGAAAAACAGTCAAAGCGGAAGTACGAAATGCGCAAAATGAAATTCAGGGAAAAGCATTTGAACTGGAATTTGATAAGACCGGAGCTTCCAAGTATCAGATTAAAGATGACGAAACGCTGTATATTCATGGATTGGATAAAGATGCGCAATATACCGTAACCGAAAAAGAACTGCCGAAAGGATTTGAACTGACGGCGGTTGATAAAAAGGCGGATGCAAAAGAGGCAGCGGGAACGATCATTTCAGGAAAATCTGTAAAACATGTGTTTGAAAATACATATGACGTAGATGAAATTACGCTTGCCGAAACTGATTTTGCAAGTTATGAGAAACAGTTTGACCGGTGGGATATTGCAGATAAGTTCCGAATCGAATTGATTCCGACAACAGAAGGTGCTCCGCTTCCGAATGGAGCTGCTGATGGTAAAAAAGGCGTTGAGGTAACAGAAAAAAATTCATCAGGAAACTTCGGAGAGATCACATTTTCTCATCCCGGAGTATATGAATATGAAATTCAGGAGAAACAGCCGGCAAGTGCAATACCGGGAGTTATATATTCTCTGGCATCCTATACATATCGGGTAACGGTGACCGATAATGGAGACGGAACATTATCCGCTGTGGCAGAAATGCAACAAACGGCCAAAGATGATGGAACATCAGTAGGAGATACGCCGATTCCGGTTGAGAATAAAACAGCGGTATTTGTAAATGATTTTCATGCAGATTCCGCAACGACATCTATACTTGCAAAAAAAGTGTATGCAGATGAAAGCGGAGCGAATCCGTTGAAAAACGGAATGTTTGAATTTAAACTTAAAGCGACCGGAGACAACGCAGAGCAGGCGCCAATGCCGACCGGAGAGAAGGATGAAAATGGTTATATCCACGTAGTCAACGTCGGAACAGGAATTACATTCGGTAACATGGTGTTTACAGAGGAGAATGTCAGTGATACACCGTGGACGTATGAAATTGAAGAAGTGATTCCGGAAACTGCGGTTAATAATGGAGACGGAACTTATACTTTAAACGGTATAACTTATAAGGCACAAACATATTCCGTATCTATTACGGCCACGACACAGGGGACAGGTGAGGATGCGCATATTGTAATAGAAAAGATATACAAGAATGCAGCCGGAGAAGTTGCTGAGGATCAGGTTGTATTCAACAACAGTTATGAACCGAAGCCTATAGTACTTCCGGGTGAGGGAGAATCAGCGGTAAAGGGAAGAAAAACTTTAGTCGGACGCGATTCTCTTGTGGATGAAGAGTTCTCCTTTACATTGAGTGCTGCAAATACCGAAGCAAGAACCGGTCTTGAAAAAGACTTTATTATCTTTAATAGAGATACGGCTCAGGATACGATGCAAAAAACGGTGAACGGACTGACGAATAATCAGGCTGCAACATTTGATTTTGACAGTATCGAGTTCAAACGTCCGGGAACATATGTATTTAGTGTAGTAGAAAATGCCCCGGAAAACGGAAACGGAATGGTATATGACCGGCATACAGCAAGAGTACGGGTTATTGTGACAGATGAGAACGGAGAATTAAAGGCAGAAACAGCTTACTATAACGGTGAAGGCGCAGATACTGATGCGGCTGCATTTGTCAATCTGTATACAGCGTCTGCAACTTACGGAACAGGCGCGGAACTGATTGTAGAAAAGACGTTATCCGGCCGTGCTCTGAAAGCGGGCGAATTTACATTTAAAATCGAGGCGGCAGACAGTGATACTGTAAATGCTGAGACAGCGGGTGCTAAATTGTCAGATTCTGACAGAGAATTTACAAACACATCAGGTGCGGCAGACGGTGTTGCATCCCGAATTTTCGATAAAATGTCCGAAATGCAATTTACACAAGCGGATGCGGGAAAGACGTTCAGCTATGTTCTGTCAGAAGCAGCAGGGAAATTACCGGGAGTCACCTACTCAACCGATACATATCGTTTTGACATTAGAGTCGTAGATAATGGCAATGGAACGATGCATACGGTGACTAAGGTTACGATGCAGGGAAACGGTGTGACGGCAGAAGCTGAGTATGACAGTTCAGACGGAAAAGATACGATTGTAGCAGCTTTTACAAACGGATATCATGCAGACGGCGTGGAAGTAGATTTCACAGAAAAAGCGGCATTGTTCCACAAGCAATTAGTCGGACGCGACTGGAAAGAAAGTGATTCGTTTACATTTACTCTTCAGGCAAAAGACGGAGCTCCAATGCCGAAAGATGCAGAGGGCAATAATGTAACAAGTGTTACTGTATCACAGCCGGAAGGAACAAAAGGCGGCACAGAAGTTCCGTTTGGATTCGGAACGATCACATATGATACAGTCGGAGAGTATTCTTACACTGTTACAGAAGAGAATGCCGGACAAACGATTGCCGGAGTAAGTTACAGTACAAATCAGGCAGAACTGGTTGTTAAGGTTTCCGATCCGGGAGATGGAAAGTTAGCGGCGTCTGTACAGGCACACAGTACAAAATTCATTAATAAATACAGCGCTTCACTGAATCTTGGGGAAGCAGGCGGACTTGCAATTACAAAGACACTGACAGGTCATGCATTAGAGAAAAATCAGTTTGAATTCAAGGTAAAAGCGGTCGATACAGATACTGCTACAGCCGAAGAAGCGGCTCAGCTCTTCGGATTCAATAAGGGAGAGACAGAAGTTACATTTAAGAATCATGAAGGTGCAGCAGACGGACAAACTGTAACTATGGTAAAGAAAGATACAAACTTTACATTGAAGAATCTCGGTAAAGTATACAAATATGAAATATCCGAAATTGATGGTAAGAAACCGGGATACACATATGATAAGAAGACGTATACAGTAGAACTTAGAGTAACTGATGACGGAGACGGAACTTTGACGCTTCACGCAAAAGTAAATGATAAAGAGGTTAGAAAAGATGAGACAACGGTAAATGATCCGATTCTCCTCGCCTTTAACAACAGTTATGCTGCATCAGGCGACCTTGACGGAAGCACAAAGTTAGAAGTAACTAAGAATCTGGAAGGACGTGAATGGATCAAGACCGACAGTTTCAGTTTCATTCTGGAAGCGACAGGCGATACTGTACAGGCAGTCAAAGATGGAAGCGTTACACTTCCGGGAGATGCAGAAGAGCTTGTGATCGATGTAACAGACAAGGAGCATAAAGCATCCTTTGGCGACATTAGATTTACAAAACCGGGAACTTATACATTCCAGGTGGCGGAAGTTGTTCCGAAAGAAGCGGCAGACAACGTATTGAACGGAATTACTTATGATTCTTCTAAGAAGAACATTACTGTGAATGTAACAGACAATCATAATGGAACATTGACGGCAGCAGTAGCAGATGGAAGCGATAGTCTGACATTTAAAAACGTATATAAGGCATCTTTTGTTGAATTAAGTAAAGACGAACAGTTCAAGGTGACGAAGAACTTAGCAGGACGTAACTGGAATGATACAGATGCATTTACATTTACATTGGAAGCGGAAGAAAACGCTCCGATGCCGGAAGATGGCGGAAATGTAGTTACTGCAAGAAAAGATGCGGCAACACAGACGTTTGGAAAGATCAAATATAATGCAGTCGGAACATACAAATACCGGATTACCGAGACAGTTCCGGAAAATAAAGAAGAGAACATGACGTACGATACTCATGCGGCAACTGTAACTGTGAAAGTTACGGATGACTATGCGGTCGGAACACTGCGTATTGAGAGTGTAACATATTCTGACGGAGCGGATGCGAAAGAGGCACAGTTTACGAACGTAGTCGGCAGCAACACAAAAGATGTTCAGAATGCAGAAGGAGACAACCTTGATAATGGAATGATCGGTGTCGGTGATGAGCTGACATACGTGATTAACTGGGTGAATGACGGAGCAGACGAAACAGGAGCTCCGGCAGCGGCAACTGTAACGATTACAGATAAGATTCCGTCTGGAACAGAGTATGTAAAAGACAGTGCAGAGGGAGCAAAATACGATGCAGATGCCCGCACCCTGACATGGACGATCGAGGCGAAAGCGGCGCAGACAGGAAGCGTGAGCTTCAAAGTAAGAGTGACGGATGAAGCCGGCGGAACAGAAGTGGAAAACGCAGGTACGATCACAGTAGGAAACAATGATCCGAAACTGACAAATACAGTCCATACTACAGTTCCGGGTAAGGATTCTGTAGTAGAAGGAGGAGGAGAACTGCAGGTTGGTTCTGTATTGACTTATACGATCGGTTACAAGAATCCGGAAGCGAAAGCTGCTACGGTTATAATTACAGATAAGATTCCGGAAGGACTGGATTATGTAGAAGGCAGTGCGGGAGAAAAAGCATCTTATGACGCGAAAACGAAAACTCTGACATGGACAGTAGAAAATGTTTCGTCAGGAGAAGCGGGTACGGTAAGTTTCCAAGCAAGCGTTAATGAGAACGCAGTAGAAAAGGTTGAGAACAAGGCGACAATCCAGATCGGCAATAACGGTCCGAAGTATGAGACAGATACGGACAGTAAGCCGATTCCGAAGTCGGGGACACTTGCGATCAATAAGAAAATAGCATTGACAGCGGGTCAGGGGACGGCGATCGATAAGAATAAGGAGTTTGAGTTTACAGTAGATCTTACAGATACGGCTGATAAACCGCTGACCAAGTCATATGTTTATACGATCTCGAATGCAGACGGAAAAGTAAGTGACGGAAAGATAGAACATAACGGAAAGATCTCGCTGAAACACGCAGAGACGGCAACGATTACAGGACTTCCGGCAGGAACGAAGTTTACGGTAACAGAGACGGCGGCAGACGGGTATACTCCTTCTCCGGAAGGCGGAACGATCACAGGTTCTGTTATAGCGGAAGAGACGGCAAAGGCCGACTTTACGAACACATACAGCGTGACAGGAAGTCTGGACGGAGCAGAAAAACTGAAAGTGACAAAGAACTTTACCGGACGTGAAGGCAATCGGTGGCTGGAAAGCGATGTATTTACATTTATATTGACAGCGGCAGAAGATCAGGCGACGCAGGATGCGGTCAAAGCAGGTCTTATCACATTGCCGGAAGCGACAGAGATTACGATCAATGGTACGATGGCAGAGAAACAGGCTGCATTCGGAAATATTACATTTAACATTGCAGGAACATTTAAGTTCAATGTGACGGAGAAGGCGAGCGGTATCGCCGGAGTGACAGACGATGCAGATCCGGTAAGAGAGATTGTTGTAAATGTAGCGGATAATGGCGACGGTACGTTGAAAGCGACAGTGGCAAAGGAAAGCGACAGTCTGACATTTACAAACATTTACGCCGCCGGAACAGGAGAAAGCGATGATATCGCAGTACAGATTCCGGCAACGAAGAAACTGACCGGACGAGACATGAAAGCCGATGAGTTTACCTTTGAGGTTGTAACAAGAGCAGCAGAAGGTACAGAAGAATTCACGGAAAAAGTTGTTGCAGCAGGAACAAATGCAGCAGGAACAGACGGTGAAGCGGCGAAAGTCACATTTGCCGGAAGCGACGAAAATGGAGCAAAAGCTTTAAGCTATACGACAAAGTCTCTCAACGAAGCGGTAAAAGCAGGCTATGCGGCAAAATCTGCAAATGAAAACGGAGCCGCTGTATGGACAGTTAACTACACGGCAAGAGAGAGGACGGATCGTCTGCCGAAAGGCGTGACATCTGTAAAAGGAAAAGCAGAGTTTGATTTCACGATTGTAGTGACAGATAATACAAACGGAACGCTGACAGCAGAGGTGAAGATACCGGAGAACGGTATCGCATTTGAAAACACTTATGCAACAGGCGGCACTGAAGTGAATACTGATCCGGCAGAGTCGACAGCGCACTTTGGCAAGGTACTGAACGGACGTGACTGGTTAGATACAGATGCATTTACATTTACTATTACGCCGAAAGATGGCGCACCGTCCCCGGAAGGCGCGGCAGAAGACGGTACAAAGACAGTAACGGTAACGTCTGACAGTGCAAAAGAGGGAGAAGCTGTTTCATTTGGTTTCGGAAAGATCCGTTTTACAGACAGAGATATGACCGGAGCGGTTGTCGGAGAGGATGGAATAAGGAGAAAAGAATTCCATTACACAGTAAAAGAAAATCCGCTTCCGAACGGAAAAATGTCCGGAGTAACAATCGACGGACATGAGGCGACATTGAAGATCACGGTAGAGGATGATCTGGCGGGAGAATTGAAGGTGTCGAACATTGCTTCGTCTAACGGAACATTTACGAATTCTTATAAATCGGAGCTTGACTATGCGGCGTTGGGCGGACTGCAGATTACAAAAGTGCTGAACGGAAGAGATATGGAAAAAGATCAATTTACGTTCACAATGACGCCGAAAGCGACAGAAGGAAGTACGACGGCGGAAGAAGCGGCAGAGAAATTCGGACTTGCAAATGCGGCGAATCTATATAAGAACGAAGCGGCAGGCGCAGGTACAGTGACGACGATCAATGTACTTGACGGAAAGAACGTGACATTTACGCAGGAAGACGCAGGCAAAACGTTTACCTATGAAGTGGCGGAGACGGCAGGAACAAATACAGCGTATACATACGATACAGATGTGAGAATCGTAACAGTCAAAGTAAAAGATAACAACAATTCAACGATGACGGTAACGACACGGGTTACAAAAGAAAAAGACGGTCAGGAAGTTATCGTGGATGAGCAGGAAGTGACGACAGGAGACGATGCCCGGAAAAAAGCGACAGTATCGTTTGTAAATACATACAACGATACACCGATCGAACTTGGCGGAGAAGGAAGCGTAAAGATCAATGCGACAAAGACGCTGGCAAACAGACCGCTGACGGATGGAGAGTTTACATTCAGAATACTCGATAAGAAAGGCAATCCGGTTGTCGGAAAAGAGACTGCTGTTACGGGTACGAACGCGGCAGACGGAAGTATTACATTCACTCCGATCTTCTACGATACGGACAGATTAGAGGCAGATGTAAAAGCGGGAATCGCAGATGTGGATAAGACATCTCAGACTCCGGCATATGTTTACACATATGACTATACTGTGGCGGAAGACAGCCCGACAGATGGAGTGACCGGCGTTGCGACAACATTTGCGGTCAAGGTAATAGTTACAGACCGCGGCGACGGAACACTGTCGATCGAAGTGAAGTATCCGAACGGAAAAGACTCTCTCCCGTTTGAAAATGTGTATGGTGAGTCTGCAAATGCAGAGCTTGCGCTGAACGGAAAGAAAGTATATGAGAAAGAATCCGTCAACGCGCCGGATATAGCAGGCAAGTATACATTTACGATTACAGGAACGGATGAACTTGGAAATCCGGCTCCGATGCCGGTAAAAGACGGCGTTGTCGTTACAGAGGCAACGAACGATGCGGCAGGAAATATCGATTTCGGAAAACTTGTCTATACGATGGAAAATGTATTTGGTTCAGCGGACAGTCAGGATGAGCAGACAGATGCAAATCAGAATGCGGAAGCGGAACAAGAGCCGACAGATACAGATCAGAATGCGGGATCAGGACAAGAACCGACAGATACAGATCAGAACGCGGAAGCGGAACAAGAGCCGACAGAAGAGGAAGGCAAGACAGCAGCCGAAACTGCCGCTGTAGATAAAGCGGGATCGCTGAATGCAGAAGATGCAGAACGCATGCAGAAATCAACCGAGCCTCGGACAAAGGTTTATACTTATAAAGTGACAGAGTCCGGCAGCATGGCAGGCGTGTCTAACGATCCGGCTGCGGCAGAAGGAAAGACGTTTACAGTAACCGTGACGGATAACGGAGACGGAACGATCAGTGCAGTTTCTTCATGGCAGAATGATTTTGCGTTCGCATTTACAAACACATACCGTGTAAATCCGATAGATTATAGTGTAAATGAGCATATCCGTATCACAAAAGAGATGACAGGACGTGATCTGCATGAGGGAGAATTTACATTTGAACTTATAGATGCGTCAGGAAATGTTGTGGCTACGGCAGTGAATGAGGCGGACGGAGCGATCCGTTTCGGAACATTGAACTACACGGAAGCAGGCACATATAATTATGTGATCCGTGAGGCGCAGGGCACAGCCGGAGGCGTACAGTACGATTCGGCAGAGCATACGGTGACTGTTGTTGTGACAGATAACGGAGACGGCACATTGAGTGCAAAGGCAGAGACGAAGAGCAGTGAGGATATTGTATTCCGAAATATCTATAAGGCTCGGCCGGCATCAGTGACGCTTGGAGCTTTCAAGAATTACAAAGGAGCGGAACTGAAAAACAAACAGTTTACATTTGAGTTGAAGGATAAGGACGGAAACATTGTATTAGAAGCGAAGAACGGTTCAGACGGACATGTCGTATTTGAAACGTTGATCTATGACCGGGCGGGCGTATATGAATATACAATTTCCGAGAAAAATGATGGTCAGAAAAATGTAACATACGACGAAACCGTATACAATGTAACGATTACGGTTACAGACAACGGAAAAGGCAATTTGATCGCAGAGGCGGTATACGGAGACGGCAGGACGCCGCAATTCGTTAATACATATGTGAAACCCCAAGATCCGGTGAAACCGGAACAGCCGACCCCGACTGTAAAACCACAGAATCCGGGAGCGGTGCAGACCGGAGATCATAATTCGTTTGCGGGAACGCTGGGAATGGCGGCGCTTGCTTTAGCAGCGGCAGCAGGTGTTATGATCAGAAGAAAGAAAAGATCATAAAATAACGTGATTTTGGAAATGAGAGCAGCGGCAGACGATGCCGCTGCTTTTTTGTATATAGCCATAGTCAATCATAAAGCTCTGTGTTAGAATAAAGCAGTGATATGCCGATGTATAGAAACAAGAGAAAAGAACCGATGTACAGAGGACAGGGTGACCGGAGGGATATGATGGAGCATTTATATAGAAAATTAAAGGAATATGCGAACACGGGCTATTATCCGTTTCATATGCCGGGGCATAAAAGGAATACTGCGCTGATTGGCTCAGAACTTCCATATGAACTGGATATCACAGAAATCGACGGATTTGACGATCTTCATCATTCGGAGGGGATATTGAAGGAACTGCAGGAGTATGCGGCGTGCGTATATCATGCGGAGGAAACGCATTACCTTGTGAACGGGAGCACAGTCGGGCTGCTGAGTGCGGTTATGGGAAGCACAAACTCGGGAGATTGTATTTTAATGGCAAGAAACTGTCATAAATCGGTCTATAACGCAGTCTTTATGAACCAACTTCATCCTATTTATATTTATCCTGAAAACGGAGCAATAAATCCCGGTGAAGTTAAGCGGATTCTTGAGGAAAATCCGAATGTGAAGATTGTTGTCATTACATCCCCGACGTATGAAGGCGTTGTTTCGGATGTTGAACGGATTGCCGGAATTGTTCATGAAAAGGGCATTCCATTGATCGTGGATGAGGCGCATGGGGCACATTTCGGCTTCCATCCGTATTTTCCAAAGAACAGTAATACTTTAGGGGCAGATATCGTTATTCATAGTCTGCACAAGACGCTTCCGTCGTTGACTCAGACTGCGCTGCTTCATATGAATGGAGAGCTGGCTAACAGAACGGATATCAGAGAGTACGTCCATATGCTTCAATCGAGCAGTCCGTCATATATACTTATGGCAGGAATAGACGAGTGTGTTCGTTTCGTGGGAGAGAGAAGCTCAGATGTTTTTGACAATTATGTGAAGCGTCTGGAATCTGTAAGGAAGAGAATAAGCAGGCTTTCTGTGCTGAAACTGATCGAGACGGAGAAGTATGACAGGTCGAAGATAGTAACTGCGGTTGGGAATCATGGTGGTGAAAACACAAATAAGTTTACAGGAAAACAATTATACGACATTTTGAAAGATAAATATTTACTACAACCGGAGATGGCATCAGGTTCATACGTTGTTTTGATGACTTCGCCGGCAGATACAGACGAAGGGATGGAGCGGCTTGTGTCTGCATTGGAAGAAATTGACGGGGAACTTGCAAAAAGAGATAAGCATGAAAGAAATAATTCTTCGACGCGATATATAGTACAGGATTCAGATACATATCAATATATATTGAAGGATAAGAAAGAACGGGAGCATCAGAAGAATATATATATCTATAGTCCGAGCGAGACGAAACGACAGCGTTTAAAAAAGGGATGTGAATCTGTTGAATGGAAGATGTGCGGCGGAAAAGTCGCGGCGGAATATGCCTATATTTATCCGCCGGGGATTCCGTTGATCGTTCCGGGAGAACGGATTTCAGAGAAAATAGCGGAAGAGATGTCCGAGTATGAAAAAATGGGATTTCGGATTGAGGGAACAAAGGTGAAAGGAAAGATTGAGGTATTGATAAATGGGTAAAATTTATTGTGTGATGGGAAAGAGTTCTTCGGGAAAGGATACTGTTTATAAAAAGTTAAAAGAGCAATATAAAGAGTTTCGTTCGATCGTTCCATATACGACCCGTCCGATCAGAGAAGGCGAAAAAGACGGCGTTGAATATTATTTTGTAAGTGAAGACCGGTTTTGTGAGATGAAAGAGAGCAAAAAGGTCATAGAAGCGCGGTCTTATAATACAAAATGCGGCATATGGACATATTTTACCGCGGATGACGGGCAGATCGATCTGAATGCATCAGATTATCTTTTGATCGGAACGCTTGTGTCTTACAGGGCTTTGCGGAAATATTTCGGAGAGTCTTATATTGTGCCGATCTATCTGGAAGTGGAGGACGGACTGCGTCTTGTTCGCGCTCTTGAGCGGGAACGCAGACAGGATGAGCCGAAATATGCGGAGATGTGCCGGCGTTTCCTTGCGGATGAGGAAGATTTCTCAGAAGAAAATCTTATTAAAAGCGGGATTACAGAACGATTTTGCAATGAAGATCTGGCGGCATGCCTTGATAAAATACGGACGTATATCGGAAAAAACAGGTAGATTTTATCAGTTTTTATGAGATTTCACTCTTTTGTAATACCTTTTAATTTAAAATTGTAGTACAATAGGAGTATGTCTTGAAAGGGAAACGTCTCCTGAGAGGCATTTTGGAAAATTAATTTTAAGAGTGCAGGTGATATGGATGAGTGGTTTTAAAGACGTAGTAGGACATAAGAATATTATTAAGTACATTCAGAACGCAGTGACTGCGGACGCAGTTTCTCATGCGTATATTTTGAATGGCGAGAGAGGTTCAGGGAAGAAGCTGCTTGCGAATTTGTTTGCCATGAGCCTGCAATGTGAAAACCGGGATGAAGACGGCGACGCCTGTGGAAAATGCCGTTCGTGCAGGCAGGCGGCAGGCGGAAATCAGCCGGATATTATCCGGGTCATGCATGAGAAACCGAATACGATCGGAGTAGGAGATATCCGTACGCAGGTGAATGACGATATTATGATCCGGCCGTACAGCAGCAAATATAAAATCTATATTATAGCAGATGCGGATATGATGAGCGTGGAGGCGCAGAACGCGCTTTTGAAAACGATCGAAGAACCGCCGGAGTATGCCGTTATCATGCTTCTGACGGAGAATGCGGAGACGCTTCTTCCGACGATCCGTTCAAGATGTGTTATGATGAAGCTTCGCAATATTAAAGATCAGCTCGTGAAAAAATATCTCATGGAGCAGTTGGAAGTGCCGGATTATAAAGCAGATGTCTGCGTTGCTTTTGCTCAGGGAAATATGGGGAAGGCGATCATGCTGGCAAACTCCGAATATTTCAATGAGATTAAAGAGGAAGTTGTACATTTGCTGAGAAATATCGACGAGATGACAGTTCCGGATCTGATGGAAGCGGTAAAACGCTGCATGATATATAAGATGGAGATCAGCGATTATCTTGATATGATCGCGATATGGTACAGAGATGTATTGATCTATAAAGCAACAAGAAGTGTGGATCGGGTCGTGTTTTCCGATCAGATGAAATATATTCGGGAGCGGGCGAAGAAGAGCTCATACGAGGGAATTGAAAATATTCTCGATTCTCTTGAAAAGGCAAAGGCAAGAATGAAAGCGAATGTAAATTTTGAGCTGACGATGGAACTGCTCCTGCTGACGATAAAGGAGAATTGACAAAATGGTAAAAGTAATCGGAGTCAGATTTCGTACTGCCGGGAAAATTTATTTTTTTTCTCCCGGACAGTTTGATATTAAGCAAGGCGACAATGTGATCGTGGAAACTGCCCGCGGCGTAGAGTTCGGGCGAGTTGTAAGCGGAGTAAAAGAAGTTGCCGAAGAAGATGTGATCCAGCCGTTGAAATCAGTGATCAGGATTGCGACTGAGCAGGATCAGAAAGTTGTAAATAAAAACAAACAGAAAGAAAAAGAGGCGTTTAAGATCTGCCTTGAAAAAATCCGTAAGCATGGACTGGAAATGAAATTAATCGATGTTGAGTACACTTTTGACGGTAATAAGATATTATTTTATTTCACTGCAGACGGAAGAATTGATTTTAGAGAGCTTGTAAAAGATCTTGCCGCAGTATTTCGCACAAGGATCGAACTTCGTCAGATCGGAGTGCGTGACGAGACGAAGATCCGCGGGGGAATCGGTATCTGCGGGCGGCCGCTTTGCTGCAGCACATATTTGACGGAATTTTCCGCTGTGTCGATCAAGATGGCGAAAGAACAGAATCTGTCTCTGAATCCGACGAAGATATCAGGTGTGTGCGGAAGGCTGATGTGTTGTCTGACGAATGAAGAAGAGACGTATGAGATGCTTAACAGCCAGCTTCCGTCAGTCGGGGATGCGGTTACGACAAAAGACGGACTTACGGGAGTTGTCCATTCATTGAGCGTTCTGCGCAGATTGGTAAAAGTAATCGTAAATTTGGAAAACGATGAGAAAGAGATCAGAGAATATATGTCGGATGAGCTGAAATTTAAACCGAGACGAAAGAAACAGAAAGTTACAAAAGAAGAGCTGAAGCAGCTTGCGGAACTTGAAAAGGAGTAGGTAGCGGCATATGAGCGGACAAAAGAAGGGGAAAGAAGCGGTTCTTTTTCCGGGCGAGCGACTGGATGATCTGCAGCTTAACGGTCTTGAATTGATTCAAGATCCGAAGAAATTCTGTTTTGGCGTAGATGCTGTTTTTCTTTCGGATTTTGTGAAAATAAAGGCGGGAGAGCGGGCTCTTGATCTGGGAACAGGGAACGGGATTATACCGATACTGTTGTCTGAAAAGACGCAGGGACGTCATTTTACAGGTCTGGAGATTCAGCCGGAGATGGCAGAGATGGCTCGAAGAAGTGTAAACTATAACGGTTTAGAAGATAAAGTGGATATTGTGACAGGCGACATCAAAGAGGCGGCGGAAATATTCAAGCCTGCCTTTTTTGATGTGATCACGACAAATCCGCCGTACATGATCGCAGATCACGGACTTCGCAATCCGGAGGACGCCAAGGCGATCGCACGGCATGAGGTGCTTTGTTCTCTTGATGATATTTTGCGGGAAAGTATGCGGCTTCTGCAGGATAAGGGGCGGTTTTATATGATACATCGTCCGTTTAGACTGACGGAGATCATGATTAAAATGAATTATTATAAAATAGAACCGAAACGAATCCGCTTTATCTATCCGTATCTTGACAAAGAGCCGACGATGGTGATGATAGAAGGCGTACGCGGGGCAAAGCCGCGTATCACGGTAGAACCGCCGCTTGTGATTTATAAATAAAAAGGCAAAAGAAATAAGAATTAAGAAGATATAAAAAGAAATGAAAAAATAAATAAAGAAATAAAAAAATAGACAAAAAGAAAAGAAAACAGAAAACAAAAAGAGACGAAGAGAAAAACAGGAGGGAAAGATGGCAGGAACTCTCTATTTGTGTGCGACGCCCATCGGGAATTTGGAAGATATTACATTTCGAGTTCTTCGAGTGCTTCGGGAGGCAGATCTTATTGCGGCGGAAGACACACGTAACAGCATTAGGCTTTTGAATTATTTTGAGATTGAAACGCCGATGACGAGCTACCATGAATACAATAAATTTGATAAAGGAAGAGTGCTTATAGAGAAGCTTTTGGAAGGGAAAGATATTGCGCTTATTACAGACGCGGGAACGCCCGGGATTTCCGATCCGGGAGAAGAGATTGTACGTATGTGTTATGAAGAAGGGATTACGGTTACTGCTGTTCCCGGAGCTGCGGCGTGTGTGTCTGCTCTTACGATCTCGGGACTTCCGACAAGAAGATTTGCGTTTGAAGCCTTTCTGCCATCAGATAAAAAAGAGCGGGAAGCTGTCTTAAGTTGTCTGGAAAAGGAACAGAGGACAATCGTTTTGTATGAAGCTCCGCACCGTCTTATCAAAACATTGAAGATGCTGGGAGAGCGGCTCGGCGACAGGCGGGTAAGCGTATGCCGGGAACTGACAAAACGGCATGAAACTGTGTATAGATCGACTCTTTTGGAAGCGGTTTCTTATTATGAAGAAAATCTTCCGAAAGGGGAGTGCGTTCTTGTAATTGAAGGATTGAGCCGTGAAGAGATCGAGCAGGAAGAGCAAAAGAAGTGGAGTAATCTGTCGATCGAAGAACATATGGAGTATTATCTGTCGCGGGGAATCGATAAAAAAGAAGCAATGAAGAAAACCGCAAAAGATCGAGGAGTACAGAAAAGAGAAATTTATAACTATCTTGAAAAACTAAAAAGTGGTGAAGTAAACTAAAAAAATAACCGATATCGGAGATTATCCGATATCGGTTATTTTGCCGTCTTTCATAAATACGATCTTTTTGCCTAATGTGCGGGCCTCCAAAGGATCGTTTGTTACATATAAGACGGTAATTTTAAGCTCTTCGTTAATTTCGAGAATATCACAAAGCATCTCTTTTCTTCGTTCAGGATCTTGACGCGCAAAATCTTCGTCTACGAGGAGGACTTTCGGCTGGCAGACAATCGCGCGTCCGAGAGCGACTTTTTGCTTGTCCCTTTCAGAAAGCGCCTTGATCTTCTGCCCCAGAACTCCTGAAATCCCGAGAAGTTTGGCGGCATCGTTTACACGGCTGTCGATAATGTTGCGGGGAAAATCCCTCAGACGCAGACCGAGCGCCATGTTGTCGTAGGCGTTAAAATGCTTGTAAAGCGTATAATTTTGGAACGCCATCGCAAGCCGTCTGTCACGCGGCAAAATATCGTTTAATAATTCATCACCGAGATAAATCTTACCGGAAGTGATATCCTCTAATCCGCCGATCATGCGGAGGATCGTAGATTTTCCGCATCCGCTGGGACCGTGAAGAGTAATGAATTCGCCGTTGTCAACATGAAGACTGACATCATTGACGGAGACGAAACCGTTTGAGTAAATTTTCGATAAGTGTTCTAATGTCACACTTGCCATAAAAACACCTCCATGATCACATTATAGTAATATATTAGCATAAAGCGCCTCGGTCTACAATCCTAAACAAAAACCGATGTTCAAGTCTTAAACCGAGCCATACTCAAATCTTAAATCGGACCGACGTTCAAGTCTTAAACCGAGCCATATTCAAATCTTAAACCGAACCATATTCAAATCCTTAAATAAAACCGACACTTAGATGCTGCTCAGGTTATGCAAGGAGGACGCTTGCGGCAAGTCCCGCGAAGGTAGCGATAAGCGCACCGGCGAGCGTGTAGCGGGATTTTTTGATTCCGGCAGTCATAAAGTAAACACTCATCGTATAGAAGATCGTCTCTGTACAAGACAGCGAGATCGATGCGATCATACCAAGACGGGAGTCTGTGCCGAATTGTTTGAAAATATCGAGGAGGAGTCCTGTCGCTGCAGACGAAGAGAACATTTTTACGATAGTAAGCGGAACGAGTTCTCCGGGAAAACCGATCCTTCCGGTAAAGTTTTCAAGCAGACCGGAAATGAAATCAAGAAACCCGGAAGCGCGGAGTATTCCGACGGCCGCCATAAGTCCGATAAGCGTCGGCATGATCCGAACGACTGTAAAAAAACCGCTTTTTGCTCCTTTGATAAATGTTTCGTAAACATTGACCTTTGCGGACAGACCGTAAACGATGATGCTTAGTATAAGGAACGGAACAATATAGTTTGAAATATAGACGAGAAGCTGCATAATAAACCTTCCTTTACAGAATGTACGGATTATTTGATTATATGTACGGCAGGAAGATCCATTCCTAAAATAAGAAAAAGCAATGTATATTAAGACCGGATATAACATAGGATGCAGTAAAAGAAGATTCGGGGGTTATTATGCCGATATGGAAATGTAACGGCGAAGAGAAATTAAATAATAATCAAAAGAAACGAATATATTTCAAAATTTTGAATCTTTTGCTCGTTATAATACTTGTATTTTCTGTGGCGTCAGTGGGCGGATGCTCAATGGAGAGCAAGCAGGGAGCAAAAGGTGCGAAAAGCGCAGGAAAAAGGCAAAGTGAAGATGCAAGATTTGAAGAATACACGGCGGAACTATTCTGCAAAGAAGTGTCGGCAAATACAGTGAGTCTGCATTATACGCTTAAAGCGCCGGAAAAATATGGGATTGAAGCAACTGACGCTACATTCGGTCAGTTTGAAAGAGAGCCGGAAGCGGTCAAGGCGGCGGCGGAAAATATGCGTCAGGCTCTTCTTGGATTTAACTATGATGATCTTAACGTACAAAATAAGATTACATATGACATTTTAAACTATCGGTTAAAGCTGATGAAAAAGAGCGCGGATTATACAATGTATGAAGAACCGCTCGGGCTTGTAAGCGGAGCGCAGACGCAGCTTCCGGTAGTTTTATCAGAATATCGTTTTTATGATAAGGAAGATGTGGAAGTCTATCTGGCGCTTGTAAGACAGACGGAAGAATATTTTGAAGAGATCATGATATTTGAAAAGAAAAAGGCAGAGATGGGTTTGTTCATGTCGGATCAGGCGGTGGAAACAGTGATCGGGCAGTGCCGCGCCTTTTTGGAAATGGGGAACGGAAATTACTTGTATTCGACATTTGCAGATCGAGTGATGGAATTAAATACATTAACAGAGAAAGAAAAAAGTGACTATATACAGGAAAATGCACTTGCAATATCCGATTATGTGTTTCCTGCGTATGAGCGTATGACGGAGGAACTGGAACAGCTCAAAGGATCGGGTAAAAATGAAAAAGGTCTTGTATATTTTCCGAAGGGGAAGGAATATTATGAACTTCTTGCCCGGCAGTCAACCGGTTCAAGACGTTCGGTAGAGGAATTAAAAGATCTGACACGCAGACAGATAAACGAAGATCTTACGGCGATGGAGCAAGTGCTCGGTCTGACAACAAAGGAAGCTAAGGAAGCAGCGGCGGTGATCACAGATAAAAAGGCAGAGCAGATATTGGAACAGTTAAAAGAAGGATCGAAAACTGCGTTTCCCGAACCGCCTCAGACAAAGCTGGAAGTAAAGTATGTTCCGGAGGCAATGGAGGAACATCTAAGTCCTGCGTTTTACATGATACCCGCGATCGATAATTCACAGCAAAACGTGATCTATATTAACAGGGCGCGCATGGGGAACGATATGACGCTTTTTACGACACTTGCTCATGAAGGATATCCGGGACATCTTTATCAGACGATTTATTATGAAAGTACGCATCCTGATCCGATCAGAAGTCTTCTTGATTTCGGCGGATATGTGGAAGGCTGGGCGACTTATGCGGAAATGGGCAGTTATTATCTGATGGGGCTTTCCAAAGAGCAGGCGACCCTTTTACAGAAAAACGCCTCTATCATACTGGCGCTTTATGCCCTTGCGGATATAGGAATCCATTATGACGGATGGAGTATCGAAGATACGGAAGGATTTTTTAAAAACTACGGTATTACGGATAAAGATGCGGTAGGAGAGATTTATAAGCTGATACTCGGTTCGCCGGCCAATTATCTGAAATACTATATAGGGTATGTTGAATTTCTTGAATTAAAGAAAATGTGGGTTGATGAGAAAGGAAAAGATTTCTTACAAAAGGAATTTCATTCGGCTGTGCTTAAAATCGGACCTGCACCGTTTGAAATAGTTGAAGATTATATGTGGAAAATGTAAGAATCAATTCCCTTTCAGTAATCTGTCGATCAGCCTGGAAGCATCACTTCGCGAAAGCGTTTCCGCATTATAAGAGGGTGTTGTTTCGTTTTTTGTCAGACGCTTAAGAAGAGCAAGCTGTTTTGGTGTGGCAGGCTGAGGCTTCCTGATCTTATATGTAAGTTGTGTCGGTTTGAACGTCTTTGGATTCTCAGGTTCAAAATAATGCGAGAGTGTCTGATATAATTTGGCAGTTGCAAGCGCGTCAAAATAAGCGCGGTGGGCTGCCTTATTTTCTATTTTATAATGTTCGCATAAAGCGCTAAGGCTTTTGGATTCCAGTTCGGGATGCACTTTTTTGGCGATTTTTAAAGTATCGATCCCCATTTTTTCAAACGGAAGTCCTTCACGGGCAGCCGTACACTTTGTAAAACTGTAATCAAAGATGATGTTGTGACCTATGAGAATATCTTCTTCGCAAAAATCAATAAAGTCTGTGATAACAGAACGGGCAGGGCGGGCAGAGGCGACCATATCGTTTGATATACCGGTCAAGCCTGTGATTGCGGGCGAAATGAGTTCCTGCGGTTTGATAAATTCCATAAAGCGTTCGCTGACTTTTCCGTCTCTGACTTTTAAAGCGCCTATTTCTATAATTTCATTGTTCATCGGATCTAACCCTGTTGTTTCAAGATCGAAGGCGATATAAGATTTTAACATTATAGTTCGTACTCCTTTTCGGGTGTATGTAAGCAGTTTCAGATACAGATCATTATACAGGAAAAAATGAAGAAAATCCAGAAAAAGGGGCAGGGAGTACATGACGCATGTTCGGTCATGTACTCCCTGAATGATCAAGAAGGAAAATCTTGAAGGTTTGCATTTGTTTTAAAACTTAAAGTTTATCGCCTCGTTTTACATATCCCGGTTTTTCAGGAGCGGCGATGATACGTTTTCCGCGGATGAGACGCGCATGTTTATCTACGACGAGATTTTCCGCATGAACGCCTTTTCCGATAACAACATCGGCAGATATGATACAATTCTTTACAATAGCGCCGGATTTGATAACACATCCTCTTCCGATGATGGAATTTTCAACTGTTCCTTCGATCAGACATCCATTGGAAACAACAGAAGAAGTCACCTTGCTTCCTTCAAAATACTGAGTTGGACAGGAATCGTTCGTGTGCGTGTAGATCGGCCAGTCTTTGTCGAAAAGACTTCCGGCATTATTCAGGTCTACGAGAGACATATTTGCCTGATAATATGCGTTAAAATCATTAATGATCGCAAAGAATCCACGGTGGGATACCGCACGAATATCAAGATTTTCGGATTCTTCATCAAGAATGTCGGCAAACGTGTACATAGATGATCTTTTGCTTGCTTTGCGAACAAGTTCGATGAAGAGATCTTTTTTCATAACATATGTATCCATGGAAATGTTGCGGTTTTTCGCATTTCCGTGATTCGGTTCGATTGCAAGAACACCTTTTTGTTTGTTGATATTTAAAGCGTTACAGTTCAAAAAAGCGTCTTTGGCGTTATCGACCGAGTGATACATCATAGAGATGTCCGCGCCGGATTCGATATGAGCGTCGAGAAATTCGCTGTAATCAGCTTTGTAAACCATATAACTCGGAGCTATGACAACATATTCATGAGGCATCTCCTCGAGGCACTCTAAGTTTTCCATATAAGCGGTAATGTCGGTACTGTAAATGTCGCCGATCTGACCGTGTTCTGTATACATGATATTCAGACTGCCGCGTTTTGAGTTGATGTTGTAATGGCGGCCTGTTCCGAGGTGCTCTGTAAGGGAGCGTGGTTTTCTTCTGATAAATACTTCGATATTGTCAATTCCGCTGTTGCTCATATTAGAGATCGGAAAATCAATGATGCGGTAACGTCCGAGGAAAGAGAAAGCGCCGACAGGACGAAAATCCTGAAGACCGTCTACTTTAATATGATTTCCGGCAAAATTTATAATTCCAAAAGCTCTGTTCATATTATTCATCCCCCTTTACACGTTTTGCCACAAGTTCGATATTCTTGCTGTCAGCGCTTCCGACAACGGCGTTTTTACCGATCTTGACACCGTCTGCGACGAGCGCGCGTGTAACGACAGCTCCCTCGGCAACTTCTGCCCCCGGCATAAGAACACTGTCTATAACCTGTGCTCCTTCGGCAACTTTTGCTCCTGTAAACAGGACAGAATTTTTAACTTTACCGTTGACGACGCATCCTTGTGTGATAAAAGCACGGTCAACAACAGCGTCGGCACCGATATACTGCGGAAGAGCCGTTACGTCCTCTGTGTAAATCTTCCATGCCGGATCGTTCAGGTCAAGCGCATTGTTTTTGTCGAGAAGATCCATGTTTGCTTCCCAGAGGGAGTCGATCGTTCCGACGTCTTTCCAGTATCCCTTATATTTGTAAGCGCAGAGCTTCTTCTCGTCATTAAGAAGCGCCGGGATAATGTCTTTTCCGAAATCGTGGCTGGAATCCGCGTTCTTCATATCGGCAAGAAGCGTTTTGCGAAGCAGTTTCCAGTTGAAGATATAGATACCCATAGAAGCAAGATTGCTCTTCGGGTGTTCCGGTTTCTCTTCAAATTCTACGATGCGTCCTGTCTCGTCGGTGTTCATAATACCGAACCGGCTTGCTTCTTTCATCGGAACTTCAATGACTGCGATTGTCGCGTCGGCTTTACTCTCTTTGTGGAATGCGAGCATCTTTGCATAGTTCATTTTGTAAATATGGTCGCCGGAGAGGATGAGAAGATATTCCGGAGAATACGTGTCGATAAAGTCGATGTTTTGTGAAATCGCATCGGCAGTTCCACGGTAAACATCGAGATTGGCATCTGATTTTTCACGGGGCGGGAGTACATAGACGCCGCTGTCTTTCGCGTCCAATCCCCAACGTCTTCCGGCAGCTACATAGCTGTTGAGAAGAATGGATTCGTACTGAGTCAATACGCCGACAACGTCGATTCCGCTGTTGGCACAGTTGCTGAGTGGAAAATCAATAATCCGATATTTTCCGCCGTATGAAACAGCCGGTTTGGCGACTTTCTGGGTCAGGTCATGAAGACGGGAACCGCGTCCACCGGCCAAGATCATGGCTAACATATTATTTTGTTTCATGCTTGAGTCCTCCCTTATAATTTACTCCCCTCTATTATACAATTTTATTTGTGAAAATGCCATACTTTATTGTGCAAAATAGTAAAAAAATTCGTCAAAATAGTATAAATTATAAAATAATACAGAAAATTGAAAAATAATACCAAAAAAAGGATTGACATTAAAAATTTTGCTACATATACTATATTGTTAGCACCCGAACTATTATAATTTTGTGCATAATACAGAGGTCAAACGACTTCGTAAAAAGGGAAAAGTCAATACGAAAAATGCGGATACGGAAATCAGAAAGAGAAGAGGATGGATTATGGAAGAGCGGTGTGACGTAGGAAAGATCATCAATCGGATCTCGCATCAACTTAAGCGGAGAATGAATTGTCATGAAGAAGAGGATTCTTTGACAAATATGCAAAGACATGTACTTCATTACATATTGCTTCAGTCAATGAGCAGGGATATTTACCAGAAGGATGTCGAGGCGGAATTTCAGATCCGAAGATCCACAGCGACGGGGATCTTACAGCTTTTAGAAAAAAACGGATTTATTTTGCGGAAAGCAGAAGACCGGGATGCGCGGCTGAAAAAGATCGTGCCGACAGAGAAAGCGGAAAAAGTCAGAGAACCTGTATTGATGAACATTGATCGTACGGAAAAAATCATCCGTCAGGGGATATCTGATGAAAAAATGGCGGTTTGTATAGAAACGCTGGAACTGATTTCTGCCAATTTGTTTGAAGATGAAAAATGCTGTACCGAAAAACAAAAGACGGCGGCAGCCGGCGCAGTGTGATCGAAGCCGATCAAAGGAAAACGTGCCGGGAGGGAAACAGTTCGGGGGAAAGAAAGCAGCATGTAAACAAAAATCAATAGTAGAGAGAGGAGCTAATAGAAAAGATGGATAAAAAATTACTGCGCTCAGTGCGCGAGTATAAGAAACAATCGTTTCTGACACCTGTTCTTGTAGCCGCGGAAGTGTTTGTGGAAGTTCTCATTCCGCTTTTGATGGCGAAGATTATTGATGTGGGGATCATGAACGGAGATATGGCATATATCATAAAGCTGGGCGCTTTGCTCATACTGCTTGCGGTCGTAGCGCTTTTTTTCGGAGCAAAGGCAGGGCAGCTTGCGGCTGTAGCGTCTTCGGGATATGCTAAAAATTTAAGACATGACATTTTTTATAAAATACAAGACTTTTCATTCGGCAATATCGATCATTTTTCAACGCCGGGACTTGTGACAAGACTGACGACCGACATTACGAACGTACAGATGGCGTATATGTTTACGATCCGTCTGCTTGCAAGAGCGCCGATCATGATCGTGATGTCCCTGATCATGACAGTGACGATCAGTCCTGCGATCGCGCTTATGATGTTGATCACGATTCCGGTTTTGGGAGGACTTTTGATCTTTATCGCAAAGAAAGCGCACCCGCATTTTATCAAGGTGTTTGACGAATATGACGAATTGAATAATGTCGTTCAGGAAAACGTAAACGCAGCCCGCGTCGTGAAAGCGTATGTTCGGGAAGACCACGAAGTTGAAAAATTCGGAAAGATCTCGGGTATTGTATTCCGGCTTTTTACAAAAGCAGAGAAAATCGTTGCTTGGAACTCTCCGACGATGCAGTTTACTATGTATATAGTCGTTCTTGCAATGGTGCTGATCGGTGGCGAAAGTATCATAAGCGGAGATATGCTCACAGGAGAGCTGACAAGTGTGATCGTCTATGCCCTCCAGATACTGACGTCTCTTATGATGGTGTCGTTTGTGTTCGTTATGATCATGATCGCGGAAGCTTCCACGGAACGTATTAATGAAGTGCTGGATGAAACGCCGGAGATGGAGGATAAAGAGAACGCTGTTTCAGAAGTTGCAAACGGCGATATTGAATTTGAACATGTGAACTTCAGTTATGCGGGAGAAGGAGGCAATCTTTCGCTGAAAGATATCGACCTTCATATAAAGAGCGGTCAGATCGTCGGAATCATCGGCGGCACCGGAAGCGCGAAGTCAACGCTTGTGCAGTTGATCCCGAGACTGTATGATGTGACATCGGGAACAGTGAAAGTCGGCGGAACAGACGTGCGGGATTATAATCTGAAAGCTTTGCGGGATCAGGTATCCGTAGTTCTTCAGAAAAACGTGCTTTTTACCGGAAGTATCTATGAGAATATCCGCTGGGGTGATGAAAATGCCGACAATGCGGAAGTAGAACGTGTATGTAAGCTGGCGCAGGCGGACGGATTTATCAGAGAATTTCCGAATCAATATGAGACGATGATCGTAGAAGGCGGAAATAATGTGTCAGGCGGTCAGAAGCAGAGACTTTGTATTGCAAGGGCGCTTTTGAAAAAGCCGAAGATCCTTATTCTGGACGACTCGACAAGCGCGGTAGATACGAAAACAGACGCGCTGATCCGTCAGGCTTTCAGAGAAGAGATTCCGGATACGACACGGATCATCATTGCGCAGAGAGTTTCTTCGGTAGAGGATGCGGACGTTATTATCGTAATGGACAAAGGAGAGATCAGCGGAATCGGAACATCGGAAGAATTGCTGAAAACGAATGCGATTTACAGGGAAGTATATGAATCACAGATGAAAGGAGGAAAGGACAGTGAGTAAAGAAAAGAAACCGACAAAACCGTCGTTGAATAAAAATACATTAAAAACAGCAAAACGTTTACTCGGATATGTGACGAAAACATACAAAGTACAGTTTGTTATCGTACTGATCTGCATTCTTGTCAGTTCGATTGCGACGATCTCGGTCTCATTGTCGCTGAAGTTTCTGCTGGATGATTATATTATCCCGCTGATCGGGCAAAAAAGCCCGGATTACACAGAACTGTATCAGGCGCTTGGTATATTGGCATGTATTTTCTTGAGCGGCGTAATCGCCTCCTTCATTTACACGAGACTTATGGTCGTGATCGGGCAGGGCGTGCTGAAACGTGTCCGCGACGAGATGTTTGAACATATGCAGAAACTGCCGATTCGTTATTTTGACCGAAATACAAACGGTTCGATCATGAGCCTTTATACAAACGATACGGATACGCTTCGTCAGATGATCAATCAGTCGATCCCGCAGGTGCTCATGTCGGCTCTTACGATCGTAGTCACATTTATTGCGATGCTTGTTTTAAGTCCGATACTGACAGTTCTCGCCGTTGTGATGATCGGGGTGATGACGGTTGTTGCGAGAATGGTCGGAGGAAACAGCGGAAAATACTTTGTACGGCAGCAGCTTGATCTGGCAAATATCACAGGATTTGTGGAAGAGCGTATGACGGGACAGCGGGTCGTGAAAGTATTTAACCATGAACGGATCTCGGAAGAGGAATTCGATCAGTTGAATGAAAGTCTGTTCGTCAGTTCATCAAAGGCACATACGTTTGCAAGTATCATGGGTCCGGTTATCGGAAATATGGGAAACTTACAGTTCGTTTTGACTGCTGTACTGGGCGGCGCGCTTTCGGTACTCGGCATCGGAAACATTACGCTTGGCGTGATGGCGTCTTATCTTCAGTTTACGAAGAGCTTTACTCAGCCGTTTATGCAGATTGCCCAGCAGTTTAACTCAATCATCATGGCTCTTGCAGGTGCGGAACGTATTTTTAATATGATGGATGAAGAGCCGGAAGTAGACGAAGGATATGTTACTCTTGTAAACGCAAAGAAGGATGCACAGGGAAATCTTACGGAGTGTAAAGAAAGAACAGGCTTGTGGGCATGGAAACATCCGCATCAGGCAGACGGCACAGTGACATATACGGAGCTGAAAGGCGACGTGAGATTTTATGATATGACGTTCGGATATACGGAAGACCACATGGTGCTTCATGATCTGACTCTGTATGCGAAGCCGGGACAAAAACTTGCTTTTGTCGGTTCGACGGGAGCGGGAAAGACAACGATCACGAATCTGATCAACCGTTTTTATGATGTGCAGGACGGAAAGATCCGCTATGATGATATCAACATAAACAAGATTAAAAAAGCAGATCTGAGAAGATCGCTCGGTATCGTTCTTCAAGATACACATTTGTTTACCGGAACGATCATGGAAAACATCCGTTACGGAAAATTGGACGCGACAGATGAGGAAGTATATAAGGCGGCAGAGCTGGCTCATGCAGACGGATTTATCAGAATGCTTCCGAAAGGTTACGAGACACGCTTAAGCGGAGACGGAGAAGAACTGTCTCAAGGACAGCGCCAGCTTCTTGCGATCGCAAGAGCGGCTATTGCCGATCCTCCGGTACTGATCCTGGATGAAGCGACATCGTCTATTGATACAAGAACAGAAAGTATCGTTCAAAAAGGTATGGATAATCTTATGAAAGGGCGTACAGTATTTGTGATCGCCCACAGACTTTCGACGATCCGAAACAGCGACGCGATCATGGTTCTGGAGCACGGACGTATTATCGAACGTGGAACACATGATGAGCTGCTGTCACAGAAAGGAACGTATTATCAACTTTATACAGGAAACTTAGAGCTGTCGTAGAAAAAGAGAAAATAAGCAGAAAGTAAAGGACGCCCGGGATAAATTCAGTTGCAATTTATCCCGGGCGGCTGTGTTTATTTGAAAGTGTGATCAGTAGCGAAAAAACATTGAAATTCATAAAAAAATATGATGTAATATATGCATTATCTGTTAAAAGAAATTGCAGAATAGCCGTAAATGATAAAAAAATACACATTCAATGATAGTTTATTTTATAGTGCAAGCCAGACAAGAGGGAGGAATGGTAATGGATAAAAAGAGAGTCAGTCAAATTAAAGAACAGTTTGATCTTGTTATACATAGTGACGAAACTGCTGAAGTCGAATTTTGGTATGCGCGAGAATTGATGCTTTTGCTTGGCTACGAGCGTTGGGAGAACTTTGATAAGACCATTGCCCGTGCTATGGACTCATGCGAAAGAGGTGGTCTTAAAATATCTGACCATTTTCGTGAGGTCACGAAAATGGTTTCTTTAGGAAGTGGTGCGCATAGGGCAGTTAAAGATTATATGCTTACCCGCTATGCCTGTTATTTGATTGCACAGAATGGGAATCCGCAAAAAGAGGAGATTGCATTTGCACAGAGCTATTTTGCTGTACAGACCAGAAAGCAGGAACTGATTGAGGAACGTATTGAGTTGATTGAGCGAACCGAGGCTCGAGGGAGACTGCGCGAATCTGAAAAACGTCTTTCGCAGAACATTTATGAGCGCGGTGTGGATGATGCAGGTTTTGGTCGTATCCGTTCAAAAGGTGATCAGGCTTTGTTTGGCGGTCATACTACGATGGAAATGAAAGCTCGTTTGGGAGTAAAAGATAATCGTCCTCTTGCAGATTTCCTTCCAACTTTGACGATTGCGGCAAAAAATCTGGCAACAGAAATGACAAATTATAATGTGGAAGAAAAAGACCTCCGGGGCGAGCAGTCTATTACCGGAGAGCATGTACAGAATAATCTCTCCGTGCGTGAAATGTTAGACAAGCGAGGCATTAAACCAGAAGAACTTCCTCCGTCTGAGGATATCAAAAAATTGGAGCGTCGTGTAAAATCGCAGGAGAAAAAACTTGCGGCGCAGTCAGGTAAGCTTCCGCACGGCATAAGTTCTAAGGAGAGGGGTTAAAACCCCCCTTTCTTTTTTATAATATAGATCGGCCGTTTCTTGCTTTCCATATAATCTTTCGACATATATTGTCCGAGCAGTGACAGGAAGATCATCTGTATGCCGTTCAACGCAAGGATCAGGCAGACAAGCAGAAGGATCCAGTTTGCTTTATGTCCGGTGAAAACGGAAACAAGTCCTGTGACAACGGCGGCGATCAGGAGAAACATGCCGATGAAGCCGGGCAGGGAAGCGGGGGCGGAAGAAAATGATAACATTCCGTCCATTGCATAGCGGAACAGAGAGCGGAAATTCCATTTTGTTTTTCCTGCGGCGCGCTCAGTGTTGTGAAACGGAATCCATTTTGTATCAAATCCAACGAAAGAGAAGATCCCTTTCATATAGCGGTTGTATTCTTTGAGTTCCAAAATAGAGTCCGTCATAGCTCTGTTCATCATTCGGAAATCACCTTTTCCGTCTCCCATATCGAGATGACATGCGTTCCCGATCAAGTGATAGAAAGAGCGGGATAAGAACGTGCGGATCGGATTTTCTCCGGTTCGGTCCTCTCTAAGTCCTGCGCAGCAGTCGTATCCTTCGTATTTGACAGCGTGATACATGTTTTTAAGCAGAGCGGGCGGATGCTGCAGATCGGCGTCCATAAATACACAGTAGTCTCCAGATGCATTTTGAAGTCCGGCGTACATGGCGGCTTCTTTTCCGAAGTTTCTGGAAAATGTAAGAAAACGGACACGCTCGTCTTTCTCTGTAAAATGCTGAAGGATCTCTGCCGTTTTGTCAGAACTTCCGTCATCTATGAAAAGAAATTCACAGACAGCGCCTTCGATCGAGGAGGCGGCGTCTGAAACCGCGCTGTAAAAAGCGGGGAGAACGCTCTCCTCATTAAAACACGGAACGATAATGCTGATTACATCGTCAGCAGGGTTATTTTTGATTGTCATATGGCAGCAGCTCCTTTCTGATTATATTTTGATCCTGCCGATGAGCGGCAGTTTTGAAAACGCGGTATTTGCAGAGCGCATAGTTTCCGATCACGGTCACGACGCTTACGATTAATTTTGAGCCGATCAAAGAAAGCGATAACTGATCGACGGCAAGCCAAAGAAGAACGTTTTCGACGAGCAGTGTGATAAATCGCAGAGCCGCAAAGGAGAAAAACTCTTCGGGAATCCGTCTGTTTGACCGAAAGACCCATTTTCTGTTCAGCACATAGGAGGCGATCACCGCGCCTGTCCATGCGATACTGTTAGATGCGATATACGGAACATGGAAAAACAGAAAAAGTCCGTATAACATGTAATTAACTCCGGTTGTGATTCCTCCGGTAATGATGTAAGTGAGCAGTTCTTTGCTTAAGTAAATTCGTTTCAAAGTCAGTTCCCTCTTTCTTATAATGATTATAGTGAATTTCTTACAGCGCGTTTTTATGGTGAGCCGTTGTAATATTTTGTATTTTTCTTGAAGTAAAGACTCCAAATGTAAAAATCAGGTAACTTAAATAGCACAACAGAGATATCAGGCTGAGGATACAGCCGATCTGTTTTCCGGGAGGAGAAAATCGAAATTCGATCTTATGAGTTCCCTTTTCGATATGTGCTCCTGCAAAAGCTTTATTTACGCGGATAATATCTGTGCGTCTGCCGTCGATATAAAGCTCAAGTCCGTTTTGCCGCGGGATCGCAGACGCGAGAACCCCGTTGCTTTCTGCATGGATGCTTCCGGAAAAAACAGTCGTGCCTGAAAGGAAGGCGCTGCGTCCGGTTCTGCTGTCACAGACCGCTTTTGTAATTGTGTTCTTGTCATCGAAAATATGTTTATCACATAAATGCCACTGTACGTTGCTGACAGTGAAATGACCCTTTGGAAAAGTAACCTTTAGTTTCGTCATACCCGAGTCGCTGTCCGCTGAAAACTGATAGTGAAACGTATCGTTTCCGTTTGGGTAAGGCGCAAATAGTCCCGAAAGCTTATTGCGTATGTCGTTAATGTCGATGACAACAGGATCGATCGTTTTATTATCCACTCGGAAAGAAAGCAACAAAGTGTTGCCAAAATCCGCATTTTCAACATAAAATGTCAACGATTGTTGACATTTTGAAATTATGTCATACTTATCGGCAGTCTTTTTGATAGTCAGACTATCGGGAAGTTTGCCGTCTGCCGACAGTTTCGGGGCAAAAGGAGTGATAAACTTTCCGGGGAGGTAAACGTCGCTGTCCGTATCATTGGGAGCGTTTTCTATTATGGTTTTGCGGGAAATCGCTTCCAACTGTTCGATCTGATTGAAACGGTCAAATTCTTTTTCGGAGATTGTATCCGATGTAAAATAAACATTCGGAAGCACGTTTTTATTCTCTGCGATCACCGTGTCTTTTGCCGAAGAATACAGAGGCGTATACCCGGCGGGAATATGATCTTTTTCTGTCTCGATATACCGAACGCCAAGCAGATGAAGCATGAACGGATTATCGGAAGTAAGCAGCGCGATCCGGTTATTGATTCGGATCGGTGTATTCAGCACGTTATAATATAAGTCGGAGTAAGCGCTGTTTGTCACAGAAGAATACATAGAACTTCTTGTCATTTTCGCTTCCGGGGCGCGGTTTCCGTTTGCAAGCGGCTCGGTCAGGCAGTCGAAATGATAGAGCGTATCCATCGGAATTTCCGCAAGTTTTGTGTAAGTTTCTTTCGCCGAAACATCTGCTTTCTTTACCCAGTTTTCCTTTTTGGCAGTTGTAATATACATACCGACCGGGGCGATCAGTATGAGCAGATAGACGAGCAATTCTATCCGGGCAAAAAGGCGGGGATTTTTAAACATTTGCAAAATAAGGTTTTGTTTCCGTCTTTGTATCAGGCAAAATAAAAACAGAATACCAAGTTCGATCAAAATCCACGGAAACTGAACCTGACTGAACCAGAGCAGTCCGATCGGAAGCATGACCGCAAACGGATAGAGCGGATACGATGAAACGCGGTCGGTTTCGGTATGCGCTGATTTTAAGTAACGTACGCAGTGCAAGATGAACAGCGGCAGAAACGGAATAAGTATCTTCGGTCTGGCGTAGAGCGTTCCGTTTAAAATGTAAGAAAAGATACCGAACAATCCGAAAGATAAAAATAAAACGCTGTCAGGAAAGAATTCTTTTTTGGCAGGATTTTTTTTATTTAAGTCGGCAAGTATCGTGTAAAAGCAGATCAATGTAAGCCCCAGTCCGTATTCATTAAACAAAATGCCGTTCATAGAGATATTCGGTCCGAAAAGCTCTAATATTTTCAAAAGAGAAAATCCGCCGCCGCTTCGTCTGTGCTCCATCAGTACAAGTCCTGTCGGCAGAAGGAGCGCCGCCGCCATACAGACGGAAATAAGGGCGGAAGGGATATATCTTTTAAAAAACGAATCTTTCCAAAATGTCTCCTTCTCCGTTCTCAGCCAGTACCAGCCGATCGCGGCAAATGCGGCGATCGCAAAATAGAAGCTGTGCAGGCAGATCAGAAGCATACAAAGCGGAAGAAAACGAAACTTGCGTTTCCTCACGCACAAAAAAGCAAGGATCAAAAACGGCAGATAATTGACAAACATAATCTGACGATGCATATGGAAAAGACATCCCGCAGTCAAAAATAAAACGCTCCCTAAGAAAGAAAAAAACGGCGGGATCTCCTCGCTTCGCAGCCATATATAACATAAAAGGACGGCGGCGATGTAAAGCGTAAACATATAGCTTATCAAAATGTAAACCATCGGAACTTGCGGAAACAGACATCCGATCAAAATATCAGGTCTTAAAAATCCATAATAAGAAAACTGATATCCGCTACTTCCGCTTCCGAGATCGATCCAGTCGGGAAGAAGCGTGTGCTGTTCCACGCAGGCGTCGCGAATCGTTTCCGCAAGAGCGGCATGCTGGGAGAACCAGTCTGTATTCGATCCGTAGACGGCGTCGGCAGGCAGAATTGTCGTTGTCAATATAATAAAAAGCAGAATAAGCGCTGCCGGATAAATGAGTTTCTTCATATATAATGCAACTCCTTTAGTTGTTATTTACAGGATTCCCTTTATTTCCTGACATAAACAGGATATTATAGTCGTCTTAATAAATTGCGGAAAATAAAAAGAAGAATTCTTAAGAAAAACCGACAAAATCTTAAAAAAACATTGATTAAATTGACACAAATTAAGTAAATATCACGAAAAGGATATTGGATGTATCGAAATGACAGGGAATATGTTATCATAAAATAGATGCAGACTGTGAAAAACACAACAATTTCACGGGGAAAGGAGAGAATATTATGAAAAAGAAATTTTTCAGTGCAGCGCTCGCAGCAGCTATGGTTGTGACGAGCGTCTTCTCCACAACATCAGTTGTAGGGGCTGTAGAAAATGAAACTGCAGTTCCATATGGTGAAGTAACGGTAAAACAGAGTGATAATTCTGTTACAATCGGAAACGGAGCCATCGAAAGAACATTTTCAACAGAGGGCAAAAAATTGTCCACGACTGAAATTGTGAACAAAAGAACTGGTGGAGAAGAGACAGTCTTCACTCCGCAAGAAGGAAGTGAAGAATTCGTTGTTAAGACAACGAAAGAAAAGACTGCTTTGGAAGCAATCGACCGTAATGGTTGGGAAGCGACAGCAGACAGTTATCATAATTCAACAGGTCCGTCGGATGGTCCGGCATCAAACTTGTTGGACGGCGATAATACCAGCATATGGCACACAAATTATGGCGGAGGAACTGGCGGTCAGGCTTTTCCATATAATGTAGTAATTACATTCGGAAAAGATGTGACGTTCCAGTCCTTCTCTTACACACCGAGACAGCAAGGCGAGGACACAAACGGAAATATCAAGGGATACAAGCTGTATGCATCAACAGAAGAAAGTAAACTTGATTATGATTCTGATAAGTGGGGCAAGCCTATCGCAGAAGGTGATTTTACATATAACGGTGTAAGTCCGATTTATGTAAATCTGAAAGAAGAATGTACTGCAAAACAGATTAAGCTTGTGGCAACATCTGCTAAAAATGGTAAGACTTTTGCAGGTGGAGCAGAGTTCAATCTCCATGCGGACAAAGCGCCGGAAGATACAGGACGCTCTTTTGAGACAAGCGATTTAGAGCTGAAAGATACGGATGCTGTTAAAATCGAAGATACAACGGCAACGATCAACGGCACAAAGAAAACAGGTAAGAAAGTAACATTTTCCTTTGAACCGTATACTCACAAAGGCGTAGAGTATTCGATCGACGAAGTAATCGTAATGTATGAAGGCGATCACTTTATGCGTAAATTCCTCGAGATCGATGTTCCGGATGAACAGATGGCAAAAGCTGAGATCGACTATATCGATCTTGAGTCTCTGAAAGTGGCAGCGTCCGACGCACAGTGGACAATCCCGAGAAATAAGGGTGGAGTTGTTGCGATGGAAGAGTTCAAAGCGAACCTCGGACAGCCGATCTACATTCAGGGAATGTTCTTCGGATGTGAATTCCCGGCAGCGGATACAGAGATCGTAGACGGAACAGGATTTATGCGCTATTACAGCGGTAAGACGTTCGAGAGACTGCAGACAGACAACCAGTTGACGAAGGATGGAAAATATGTGACATGGCAGACAGTTGCAGGTGCGGCAAGAAGTACAGAGCAGGAAGTTATTCAGGCAGACTTCTTCGAGTACATTAAGTCAATCGCAACTCCGTCAGAGTTCCGTACACAGTACAACTCATGGTTCGATAATATGATGCTCATTGATGATAAAAATATTCTTGAATCTTTTATTGAAATTGACCGTGAGTTGAACAAAGCAGAAGTCAGCCCACTGGATTCTTATGTAGTGGATGACGGATGGAACAACTATAATGATACGGGAATTGTTGATGCAGGACGTTCGGGAACTTCACTGAATACAACAGGTTTTTGGGCGTTTAATACAAAATTCCCACAGGAACTTACTCCGTCCAGCGAACTTGTAAAGAAGTTCGGAAGTAACTTCGGTGTATGGGTTGGACCAAGAGGAGGTTATAACTTCCAAAATCATATTGCTAGTATTATTCAAAAGGCAGGCAATGGAAGTCAAGCAGGAGGATCTATTGACGTTGCAGACCGTGTATATGTGAAGAAGTTTACAGAGATGGCAGTTAAATGGCAGAAAGATTATGATGTGAACTACTGGAAATGGGATGGATTCGCAGACGGTAATCAGTATAATCATTTCAATAATGCAGGCGGAGGCGACGGCGTTCCGGTATATAGCACGACAAACCACCATATGGTAGGCGGTTATCATCAGATGTATCATGTAACTGACCTGTGGGAAGCATGGATCGATCTTATGGAAGCAGTTCGTCAGAGCGCTGAAGAAGAGAACATAGATGATCTCTGGATCTCTCTTACATGTTATGTAAACCCGAGTCCGTGGTATTTACAGTGGGCGAACTCTGTATGGATTCAGTGCGTATATGATCAGAAAGATGCCGGATTCGGAACGACGAAGATGAACAAGCAGATTACATACCGTGACGCTTGTTACTATGACTTCCTGAAGAATCATCAATTCCAGTTCCCGCTTCAGAATCTGTACAACCATGATCCGGTTTACGGAAAAGAAGGAACACAAATGACGATTAAAACTGCTACAGATGAAGATTTCCAGAACTATCTGTACATGCTGTCTACTCGTGGAACAGCGTTCTGGGAGTTGTACTACTCTGACAGTATTATGACAGACGGAAAATACGAGATCACAGGAGAATTCCTTGAGTGGGCAGAAGCAAACTACCATATGCTCAAAAACTCCAAGATGATCGGCGGAAAACCGGATATTACAAAATTAGGTGATGGAAACTCAGACGAAACACAGGCGGAAGCATACGGATTCTCATGCTTCGACGGAAAAGACGGAATCATCTCACTTCGTAACCCATCTGCAAGCGCAGACAAAGCTATTACGTTTACATTCGACCGTACAATGGGTGTTGCAGAAGATGCAGGCACATTAAACTACTACTTAGAGCACAGCTATCTTCTTTCCGATAAGTCTGCTCAGACAGGTACATTAAAGTATGGTCAAGAATACACAGTGAACTTGAAACCGAACGAAGTGCGTATCTTACGTGTTTCAGACAAAGAAGATACAAAAGCGCCGAAGATTGACAGAATCATGACAGACGGTGCGAAAGAACTTACAGTAAAATTCGATGAGAAAGTATCAGGAAGCCTCTTTAAAGTAGAAAATGCAAAAATTTCTTCTATTAAGAAGAGCGCAGACGATACAACATATCATATCGAATTAGCAGAAGCTCCGGCAAACGAAGCAGCAGTAAAAGTAATTCCGCAGGATATTAAAGACATGTCGGGCAACAAAGCTACTGAAGCTGCATCTGTTGTATATCATACAGACAGTGTGATCGTTGAAAAAGAAGACATTACAGCAGCCGGAGAAATCGCAGCAGCAGACAAATCACTGAATTCCAACAATGGATTTACAGTATATGCAGCTGTAAACACAACAGGAACAGATAAGTCACTCGTAAGCCAGAATGGTCAGTACGAGTTGAAAGTAACAGCAGAAGGAAAAGCATCCTTCACACTGAATGGTGCGACAGCAGTTTCCGGCAAGTTAATTAATGACGGAAAAGAGCACAAAGTAGTAGGTGTGAAAGAAAACAACGGTATGCTGAAACTTTATGTAGACGGAACACTGGAAGGATCTGCTTACAACAAAGATAACAGATTCCGTAAGGTTGAAAAAGCTGCGATCACAGCAGGTGAAGGCGTGACAGCGGCGGCAGTATACGATATCGCATACGGTTATAATGAAGTGGCTAATCTCGGAGAGCCGGAAGGACTTCCGAAACTGACACTTGAAGATAGCATGATTACAGTTTCTAGTACGACAAATGAAGAAGGCGCAAATAAAGCGAATGTGCTGGATGGCGACAAAACAACATACTGGACAAGTCAGGAACTGACAGAGGGTACTGTAAATAGCGATAATGCATGGCTGAAAGTTGACTTGGGAGCTACATATAAATTAGATCAGGTTGACTACACACCTCGTTATTACGATAATGCTAGTAACTATTGGCAGTGTACAGGTAATATTAAGAAATTGATCGTAGAGATCAGTAAAGACGGAGAGAAATGGACTCCGGTAACGGCAGAAGGCGGACTGGATATTTCAGGTAAGATTATAAATACAAACAATCTGTCATTCTTCCCGGAAGAGATCACATTCGATGCACAGGAAGCAAGATATGTACGCGTCAGCGGAACATCTTCCTATCACTGGCAGGGAGATAAAGCTGATAAATCTATCACAGTCGGTGATCTTGCAATCTACGGAGAAAAAGTAGAAGCAAAGAACATTGCAAAAGATGCAGATGTAACGGCAAAATGGACGAAAGATGATACAGATGCAGCAAAAGGCGGAGACAGACCGATGACTATGGCTGTTGACGGCATCAAAAATACAAATAATTATGCAGAGTTTGGTGCAGATGGTAAACGTGAGTCATCTTATATGCAGGTTGATTTAGGCGCTGTATGTGATGTGGATTCACTGTCATTGTATCGTTACTGGAATGATGGCAGAACATATCAGAACACGGTTGTTGCTGTGGCAGAAAAAGAAGAAGACTTCAAGAATGGAAAAGCTACAATCGTTTACAATACAGACACAGGAAATGTTCATGGACTGAATACAGGCGATTCAAGTGAATTTAATGAAGAATATGCAGAGTCCGAACAAGGCAAATCATGGAAGTTAGATGAAGGTACGAAAGCTCGTTATGTTCGGGTGTACATGCACGGACGAAAAAATAACGACACAACAACAAACCATGTTGTAGAACTTGAAGTATATGGAACAAAACCGGAAGAAGGCGAGAAACCGGGAGTAGACATTACAGACTTGATCGACAGATTGAGCGAATTGTCAGAGGTAGATACGTCTAACGCAACAATAGACAGCGCAGCAGCGTTTAATGCTCTTCTTGAAGAAGGATATGATCTTGTGGCATCAGGAGCAGAGACACAGGAAGAAGTAGCTGCTATGCTTGAGAAACTGGAAGGCGCAGAAGATAAACTTGTAGATGCATCCGCTCTGAAGACAGCGATCGCAGACGCAGAAGCGAAAGTTGCAACAAGTACAGTAACAAGCGCAGAGCCGGTAAAAGCTAAAATTGCAGAAGCAAAACAGCTTCTTGTAAATGGTACAAAAGAACAGATTGAAGCAATGGTTACAGCATTGAACGAAGCTGTGACAGGACTTGTTCCTCGCGGAGATGTAACAGAGTTGAAGAAAACGATCGATCAGTATGCAAAAGAGAATTTGAAAGCAGAGGATCATACAACATCTACATGGGGCGCTTATGAGACTGCTCTGAATGCGGCAAACGCAATCGTAACAGATAACAGCGACAAGACACAGGAACAGGTAAATGCAGCGAAGAAAGCGTTAGAAGATGCGTATGCAGCATTGGCAAAACGCGGAAACACAGATGCATTGAAAACTCTTATCGAAGAGTACAAAGCAGAAAATCTGAAAGAAGCGGATTACACACATGAGACATGGGTGAAATACGAAGAAGCTCTTGAAGCTGCAAATGGAATTGTGGCAGACAACAGCAATAAGACACAAGAAGAAGTAAATGCGGCGAAAGAAGCGTTGGAGACAGCAAAAGAAGCTCTCGTAAAAGCTCCGGTAGATCCGCAGCTTGATAAGAGCAAACTGCAGGCAGCAGTTGATGCGGCAAAAGCAAAAGAAGAAAACGCATATACAACAGATTCTTACAATGCAATGAAAGAAGTTCTTGCAGAAGCAGAAGACCTCCTGGCAAACGGTAAGGATCAGGTGGCGATCGATGCGAAAGCAAAAGCTCTGAATGATGCGGTTGCTGCGCTTGTAGAGCGTGGAAACACAGATGCGTTGAAGGCTTTGATTGATCAGTATGAGGCAGAAAATCTGAAAGAGGCAGACTACACAACAGATTCCTGGAAAGCGTACACAGATGCGTTGACAGCGGCAGAAAAAGTTGTGATAGACAACAGCAACCTTGATCAGACGGCAGTGGATACAGCAAAGAAAGCGTTAGAAGATGCTCATGCAGCATTGAAGAACGTATCACAGCTTGATACAAGTAAGCTGGAAGCGGCAATCAATGATGCAAAAGCGAAAGAAGGAAACGCATATACAACGGATTCTTACAAAGCAATGGAAAAAGTCCTTGCAGAAGCAGAAGAACTTTTGAAAAACAGTAAGGATCAGACAGCGATCAATGCAAAAGCAGAAGAGCTGAACGCAGCAGTTAAAGCTCTTGTAGAACGTGGAAACACAGATAAATTGAAAGCTTTGATCGAAGAGTATAAAGATCTGAAAGAGGCAGACTATACAGCAGATTCTTGGAAAACATATGCAGATGCGCTGAAAGCGGCAAATGCAATCGTGAAAGACAACAGTAACAGTGATCAGGATGCGGTAGACGCAGCGTATAATGCGTTAAGAGACGCTCGCGTAGCATTGAAGCTTTCCGGAAAACCGTCTGTTGATAAGAGCGAGCTTCAGGCAGCTTACGACAAGTACAAAGATAAGAAAAACGACGGTTACACAGCAGAGAGCTGGGCGAAGTTTGAAAACGCTCTGAAATCTGCTAAGGCAATCTTGGATAACGAGGCTGCAACAGCAGATCAGGTAAAAGCTGCTTTGGCACAGTTGAACTCAGCGGCAGAAGGTTTGACGAAGACTCAGACTCCGCCGAAGGATGATCCGCAGACTCCGTCAGCTCCGTCACAGGGCGGCAGCGTACAGACAGGAGATACAGCACATGTAGCTCTGTGGCTTGTACTTGCGGGAATGTCGGTAATTGCTTATGTAGCGGTTAGAAGAAAAAGAGCATAGTGAAAACCTGTCTTTTGATTAAGGCAGTAAACATTTAAGCTTTTATGGAATAGGGCGTTCGGTAACGGACGCCTTATTCTTTTTGTAGAGACAGCGATATTATCAGAAAATTCATACAATATAAAAGTGAAATGTAATTATTTAAAGTTTTTTATAAAAATGTATTGACAAAACAAAACTCGGATGATATTATAAAGACATCCCAAAGAGATACAACAAAATAAAAATAAAAACAAAAGCATCTCAAAAGGATATTTAACTAAGAAGGCATCATATCAGTTGCCCGATTAGATTAAAAATAAACGGATAGCAGGAGGGAAAGACCAATGGACAGCGTGATTTCAGTGAATCATCAATATGTTAGTGGTATGGCAAGTGAAAGTTCCTGTGGAGAAGAGACCTTTGCTCAAGGATAGATGATCCGGAATAGAATAACGAAAGAATTGATCGGAGAGTTGGAAGTCCGGATGAAGATCAGAAAGATTTAACATTTGCAGACATATTGAATATAGATACCACATATAGCAGAATTTCAAAAGATGTGTAAAGAAACATTGAGTAGATTATCATTCGTGCATATCGGGTTTAATATGTGTGGTGGTACCGGAAACAAGGAACGTAAGTGATATGTGATAAGGATACTGTTATGAACTCGAATTTGTTAATTGAAGGAGGGAAGATTTAATAAGCAGGTCTTAATAAATCGACCGCAGATCAAATAACAATGGCAGAGGTCTTACAGGAACAGAATCTAATATTTGCCTCCGATTTAAAAATAAAGAGAATATGAAAAAATTAAATAGATTATAAAAATGCATCTTCAATGTTAATTGAGGGTGCATTTTTTTGACATTGCGAAATGCATATGATAAAATATTAAAAGATATAGGTATGTAAAGAAACATAGAAGGAAAGACACTGCCCTGTACAAAACTATTTTTTAATGAGGTGAATGCGGTGGATAAATACGAATATAAATCAAAGACTGAACGGATGCTCGAATTTATGGAGAGCGGCGCATACAGCAGAGCGGCGGCGATCGCAGATGAGATTGACTGGAGGCGCGTGCGCAATGCAGTGATGTTGTCAAACGTCAGTGAAATTTATGAAAAAACCGGAGAATATCAGAAGGGATATGACATTTTGACGCTTGCATATCAACGGGCGGAAGGAAGCCGTAAGATTATCAGTCGTCTGTGTGGATTGGCTCTTAAGACGGGAAATGTCGATGAGGCGATCGATTTTTACGATGAGTTTATGCAGATCGCGCCGAAAGACCCGAATCAGTACATTTTAAGATATAAGATTCTCCGCGCCCAGAGAGCGCCGATCGAGCAGCAGATCGAAGCTCTTGAAGAATATAAGAAATCCGAATATATTGAAGAGTGGGCATATGAACTGGCGAAGCTGTATCAGGAAGCCGGTATGATATCAGAATGTCTGGAAGAGTGTGACGACTTGATTCTTTGGTTCAGCGAGGGGCAGTATGTCTATAAGGCGATGGAACTGAAGATGCAGTACAAACCACTGACTCCTTCCCAGCAGGAAAAGTACGATAAGCGTTATGCACGGACGTCCGAGGAGACAGAGGAGATCCCTGATATTTTTTCTTATGCAGAGGCAGATGAATCCGAACAGGAGAAAGAAGAAAACGGTTTGCCGGAAGCTGAACTTATAGCTGCCGACTCCGAAGCTGCCGATGATGACTTCGCTGCCGAACAGCAGGTGAACGCACGAGTTCCGAAGGGAATGGAGGAACTTGTTCCGGACATGATGCCGGAAACGCTCTCAGAAGGGGTAAGAGAGATCACTTTGCCGAACGATCCGGTGGAAGTAGATACGGAAGCGTGGGAAGCAGACGAGATCAAGGCGTTAGAAGCGGATTCACCGGCGGAGGAGGCAGAGGATCATGTTGAACAGGACGAGCAGATGCCGATAGATGCGGAAGATGCCGGGCAGACAGAAGATACAGATCTGCCGACGGACGTTTTCGAAGCAGAAGGAGTCGATGAGCCGGAGGAGAGCGTACCAGAAGGGGTAAAAGGACCGGATGTGCTGGAGACAACCGCAGAGACGGAAGAAGAAAGGCAGTCTGCTAAAAAGAAACTCGGAGATACGATGCCGTTAGACGTTGCATTGAGAAAACTTCTCCATCCGGAGTTGGAAGAATTGACGGCAGATGATTTCCAAGACGAGACAGCTCCGATGGATTTTAATTTTGAAGATGAAGAAGAGTCGGAATCCGATTTGACGGAAACGGGAGCGATGGACTTTGACTTTGAAGATGAAGAAGAGCCGGAGTTCGACTTGACGGAAACGGGAGCGATGGACTTTGATTTTGAAGACGAAGAAGAGTCGGAGTTCGATTTAACGGAAACAGGAGCGATGGATTTTGACTTTGAGGATGAAGAGGAGTCGGAATTCGGCAAAGAAAAGGATATGGGAAATACATCCCAGATCAAATTCCGTCCGGTAAGAAAAGATGAGATCGAGGATGAAGAAGATCTTGCGGATCTGGAGCAGGCAATCGGGGAGATTGAGTCGGTTGCAGATATAGACATGGTAAGTCGTTTGAAAGAGGAAAAACGCCGCGCCGCATTACAGGCAGAAGAAGAGGCGAAAGCGGAAGAAGCCGCAAGAGCGGAAGAGGCGGCACAAGCGGAAGAAGCCGCAAGGGCAGAAGAAGCTGCAAGAGCGGAGGAGGCAGCGAAAGCGGAAGAAGCCGCACAAGCGGAGGCGGCAGCACAAGCAGAAGAAGCCGCACAAGTGGAAGAAGCCGCACGAGCGGGAGAAGCCGCACAAGCGGAAGCGGCCGCTGAAATAAAAGAGGACGATCAGATTACAGGTCAGATCAGTTTAGAAGATATCCTTTCGGAATTTGAAGAAAATACAGAAGAGGATGAGCCGGTTGAAGAGGGGACGGATGCAGAAGGTGCATCCGAATCGGAACAAGAAGAAGTTATAGATTCAGCAGGGGACACAGCAAAAGGGGACACTATGGAGACGAATAAGAAAACAACACCGATTTTACCGCCGGATATTCAACGTATGATTGATGAAATTGAGGGGATTATCCCGCCGGAAGAAGAAAAGAAAGAACCTACAGGAGTATATCTTAAGAGAAAAGAAGAACCAAGCGAAAACATGGGTCAGGTTGCGGAGGATCTTAGAATCGACGATGATTTTGATGATGACTTTGACGAAGATTTCGACGAGGAGTTCGAGGAAGATTTGGATGACGATTACTTTGAAGAAGACTACTATGAGGAAGCAGACGAAGTGATCGAAGAACCGGAAGAAGATTACTATGAAGAATCAGAAGAAGTGATCGAAGAACCGGAAGAAGATTACTGTGAAGAATCAGACGAAGTGATCGAAGAGGCGGAAGAAAACGCGGATGACGAGTATTTCTTCGGGGAAGATGACGCGGAAGAGATTCAGGACATTGAGGATGAGTTCACAGTAAATCCTGATTACTCGGGAGAGGATGACGACAGAGAGATTCCTGATGATGACGAGCCGATCGACATTATGTCGGCAACGACACCGCTTAGCCGTAAAGAGACTGCGAAGCTGATCGCGACAGGTAAGACTGCGCCGCTTCCGCTCGATGAGATCTCGGATGCATTGTCGATGGATACCGGTTTTGTCGTACATGGAAGATATGACCTTGAGATGCAAAGCGGTATCGGAACGAGAGCCGGACTTACAGAGGAACAGAAGAAACTGTTTTCTTACTTTGTTCCGGTGCGCGGAATGAGCGAACAGCTTGTCGATGTGCTTGAGCAGGATAAAAACTGTACGAACAGAAAAGGGACTTCAAGAACGGGCAACTTGCTTATCATTGGAAATAAAGGCAACGGAAAAACGGTTCTTGCCGTTGACGTCGTGAAAGCGATCCAGAAGCAAAGAGACATCCGTCAGGGCAAGGTTGCGATCGTGACAGGAGATTCGCTGAATAAGAAGAAGATCAGCGATATTGTCGAAAAACTTTACGGCGGTGCTCTGATCATTGAGAAAGCGTCCAAAATGAATGAAAAGACAGTTGCGCGTCTTAATAAAGCGATGGAGCAGGATACAGGCGAGATGCTGATCGTCTTGGAAGAGCAGAGAAAGCCGCTTGACAGACTGCTGTCATCGAACAGAGAATTCAGGAAAAAATTCACATCAAGACTGGAAGTGCCGATTTTCATCAACGATGAGCTTGTTACGTTCGGTCAGACGTATGCGAAAGAAAACGGATATCACATTGACGAGATGGGAATTCTTGCGCTGTATAGTAAAATTGATTCTCTGCAAAGAGAAGATCATTTTGTGACGGTTGCGGAAGTGAAAGAAGTTATGGATGATGCGATCCGTCATTCTCAGAAGGCGTCCGCGAAGAAATTGATGCGGAAAGTTTTCGGAAGAAATACAGACGAGTCAGACCGTATTATTCTTTCTGAAAAAGATTTTAATATATAAAGAAATACGATAATAGACTATAATTTAAAATGTGTGGATAAATAGACAAAATGCAAGAGAAACGGGCAGGAAAGAGCTGTCTGTTTCTCTTTATTTTTTGGACGGAATCAAGTATAATGAAACTATCACGGAAGCGGGCAGAAACGCTTCGATATTTTATTATGAGGAAACGGCGAGGTGGGCTTTTATGGCAAGGAGAAAAGGTGCGGGCAGAAACGCGGCAAAAAGTGCAGGCAAAGGCATCGTGAATCATGCAGCCGGCGGTATGGCGGGCAGTGCGGTGAAAAAGGCGTCAGGCGGCGCAAGCCGGAACAGGGCGAACAGTCCGGCGAAAAACACTGCGGCGGATGCGGCAAGTATGAAAGCGAATGAACATGCCTATGAGATAGGAGAATTGGATCATTACCTGTTTGGTCAGGGAAACCATTACGAGATCTATAAAAAATTAGGCGCACATAAAGTAGTGAACGACAAAACGGAGGGCGTTTATTTCGCGGTATGGGCGCCGAATGCGAAGAATGTGTCTGTAGTCGGGGAATTTAATGACTGGAATTTGGAAAGAGACAGAATGGAGCGTCAGGAGCCTCTCGGTATTTATGTGAAGTTTGTACCGGAAGCGAAAGAAGGACAGCTCTATAAGTTCTGTATTGAGACGCAGAAAGGCGAGCTTCTTTATAAAGCAGATCCGTTTGCAAATTATGCGGAGCTTCGTCCGGGAACGGCGTCTCGTATCACAGATCTTTCCCGTATAAGATGGACGGACGACGCATGGATGAAAGCGCGGAAGACATGGAATCATAAGAAGAATCCGATGTCGATCTATGAAGTTCATATGGGTTCGTGGATGCGTCACCCGGGAAGGGAAGATGAAGGATTCTACACATACAGAGAGTTCGCCGAGGCGATCGTAAAATATGTAAAAGAAATGGGATACACTCATGTAGAACTGATGGGCATTGCGGAGCATCCGTTTGACGGTTCGTGGGGATATCAGGTTACGGGATATTATGCGCCGACTTCAAGATACGGAAGTCCTGAAGATTTTGCATATCTGGTTGACCTTCTGCATAAAAACAATATAGGAGTGATTCTTGACTGGGTTCCGGCGCATTTTCCGAAAGATGCTCACGGGCTTGCTGATTTTGACGGAACTCCGACATTCGAGTATGCAGATCCCAGACTCGGAGAACATCCGGATTGGGGAACGAAAGTATTTGATTACGGAAAAGCGGAAGTGCGCAACTTCTTGATTGCAAACGCATTATTCTGGATCGAATATTTCCATGTAGACGGACTCCGTGTGGACGCTGTTGCGTCGATGCTCTATCTCGATTACGGAAAACAGGACGGACAGTGGGTTGCGAACAAATACGGAGGCAACGAGAACCTTGAGGCGATCGATTTCTTTAAACATCTGAACTCGGTTGTTCTGGGGCGGAACAAAGGGGCTGTGATGATCGCGGAAGAATCGACGGCATGGCCGAAGGTGACAGGATCGCCCGAGGACGACGGTCTTGGTTTCAGCCTGAAATGGAATATGGGATGGATGCACGATTTTACGGAGTACATGAAACTTGATCCGTATTTCCGTAAAAATGCACATCATATGATGACGTTTGCGATGCAGTATGCATACAGTGAAAATTATATTCTTGTGTTGTCGCATGACGAAGTTGTTCATCTGAAGTGTTCGATGATCAATAAAATGCCGGGACTTGGGTTCGATAAATTTGCCAACCTAAAAGCAGGCTATGCGTTTATGATGGGTCATCCGGGAAAGAAACTTCTGTTCATGGGTCAGGAATTTGCACAGCTTAGAGAATGGAGCGAAAAGAGGGAGATCGATTGGTTTTTGCTCGCCGAACCTGAGCACAGAGATATTCAGAACTGGTATCGGGATCTGCTTCATTTGTATAAAAACAATAAAGCTCTTTATGAAATGGACAATGATCCGGCGGGATTTGAGTGGATCAATGCGGATGATATTTTCAGAAGTATTTACAGCTTTGTAAGACATTCTAAGAATAAAGAAAAGAATTTGCTTTTCGTCTGCAACTTTACTCCTATGGAAAGAGAAGATTACAGAGTCGGCGTTCCGACGAGGAAAACGCTGAAGCTTGTTTTGAACAGTGATGAGGAAAAGTACGGAGGAAAAGGGGAAAAACGTCCGCTTACTTACAAACCGGTGAAAAAGGAATGCGACGGTCAGGCGTATTCGATCGCATACCCGCTTCCGGCCTATGGTGTGGCAGTATTTGAGTATTAATGTGTCAGGCAGCTTCTGACTTGAAACCGAAAACCCATTGGCTTTAGCCGACGGGCGGTTCACTATTATATAAAAGGTAAAAAATGCAGAGCAAACTGCCGCAAAATAGATGGGGGATTTTTAAAATAGCCTGTCTGTTTTGCGGCGGTTTTGTTTTTACCGGCAAAGTGAGGAGGAACAGCAGATGAAAAATTATTCGGAAGATCCGAACAGACAGTATCATATACAAACTGCAAAAGGGGAAATCGGGAAGTACGTCATTATGCCCGGAGATCCGAAAAGATGTGTGAAGATCGCGCAATATTTAGATAACCCGGTGTTGATTGCAGATAACAGAGAGTATGTGACATATACAGGAACGCTCGATCAAGTGCAGGTAAGCGTTACATCTACGGGAATAGGAGGGCCGTCGGCGGCTATTGCAATGGAAGAACTTTGTAGGTGCGGTGCGGATACGTTTATCAGGATCGGAACTTGCGGCGGAATGCAGACAGATGTGAAAAGCGGAGATATCGTTGTGGCAACAGGGGCGATCAGGATGGAAGGAACGAGCAGGGAGTATGCGCCGATCGAATTTCCGGCAGTGCCCGATCTGACAGTGACGAATGCGCTTGTGAAAGCTGCTAAATCAAAAGGATATCCGTTCCATACGGGAGTTGTACAGTGCAAAGATTCGTTTTACGGTCAGCATGAACCGGAGAGAAAGCCGGTAGGCTATGATCTGCTTCATAAGTGGGAGGCGTGGAAACAACTCGGCTGTCTTGCCTCGGAAATGGAATCGGCGGCTCTGTTTGTTGTGGCGAGCAGCCTCGGGGTGCGGGTCGGCTCGTGTTTTCTTGTGATCGCGAATCAGGAACGCGAGAAAGCAGGACTTGAGAACCCGGTAGTGCACGATACGGACATGGCGATCCGGGTGGCAGTGGACGCGGTCCGCAGATTGATTTCCGAAGAACGGAAAAAAGAGTAGAATGCATATAAAGAAAATGACAACGAGAAGAAAAGAGCGGGAGAAAAGAAAAACGGAAAAATAAGTGAAAGAAAATAAATGCGGAAAATAAAGAGAGGAAATAAACGGGCAAATGAAGGATATGAATGAAAAAGAAATTTTGCGGCATGTGGATCACACATTGCTGTCGCAGGAAGCTGTGTGGGATGAGATTCGTCAGGTATGTGATGATGCGGTGAAATATGATACGGCGTCAGTCTGTATTCCTCCAAGTTATGTGAAGCAAGCGGCGGAATATGTAGGCGGAAGAGTTCCGATTTGTACTGTGATCGGTTTCCCGAACGGTTACGAGACGACTGCCGTAAAGGAATTTGAGACAAAAGATGCGATCGCAAACGGAGCGGATGAGATCGATATGGTTATCAATATCGGCTGGCTGAAAGACAGAAAATACGATCAGATCGAAGAAGAAATCCGCATTCTGAAAAATGCGTGCGGCAGTAAAGTTCTTAAAGTGATCATAGAAACATGTCTTTTGACAGATGAAGAAAAAGTGAAAATGTGTGAGATCGTCACTCGTTCGGGAGCGGATTATATTAAAACGTCCACAGGTTTTTCAAAAGCAGGCGCGACTTTTGACGATATCAGCCTGTTTGCGGATCATATCGGAGGTAACGTGAAGATGAAAGCGGCGGGCGGCATTTCCTCGATGGAAGACGCGGAAAAGTTTCTGGAGCTTGGGGCAGACAGACTCGGAACGAGCCGCATTGTAAAAATCGTGAAAACGGAAGAAGGAAACCCGGCGGAAGGAACTTGTGAAATGGAATTATCGCAGGGAATGATCGCAAAGCTAATTGAGACAGCGACTGCACAACTGGCGTATTCATACAGTCCCTACTCGGGATTTAAAGTAGGCGCGGCTCTTTTGGCTGAAAGCGGCAGGATCTATACCGGATGCAATATAGAAAATTCTGCATTTTCACCGACAAACTGTGCGGAGAGAACTGCGTTTTTTAAGGCGGTGAGCGAAGGAGAAAGGAAGTTTCGCGCAATTTGCATCATCGGTGGAAAAGATATTTCAGAAACAGTATGTACGCCGCCTTGCGGAGTGTGCCGTCAGGTTATGGCAGAATTTTGCGATCCGAAGAAGTTCAAGGTGATATTGGCATCAGGCAGGGAAAAGTATAGAATCCTTCGGTTGGAAGAACTTTTGCCGTTTGGGTTTGGGGCGGAGTATCTGTAGGAACGATTGACAAGAAAAAGAAAACATGACATAATGAATTAACCAAAAGGTTAATGTGAGGGTGATGTATTGAGTGGAAATAACATATGCGAATGCAAAAGTTGAAAAATACTTTAAAGATTATAAAAAGATGCAAAAAAAACTGCCTTTTGAGTGGGTGAAAACAATAAAAAAGCATATGGACAGACTAAAAGCGGCGGAATGTTTTGGAGATTTTTTGAAATTGGGATTAGGAAAGCCTGAACAGTTAGAAGGATGCGAAAGTATTCGATATTCGTTGCATGTAGCGGCAAATGTAAGATTGATTATCGAGCCGAATGCCGAACAGGATACGGTTATGATTTGTACGGAAATAGAAGTGGAAGGAGTGAGTGATTATCATGGCAGCAAAGAAAATTGGTATATCCCGTGATTTAATAATTCACCCGGGAGAAACGATTGCAGACGTCTTGGAAGAACGTGGAATCACACAGAGTGAACTGGCGTCGAGTGCAGGCGTTTCTCCGGCTTACGTAAGCAATGTTATTGCCGGAAAGAAAGGGATATCTGCAAACTTTGCCAGAGGATTAGAGTATGCAATCGGAGTACCAAAGTCTTTTTGGCTGAATCTTCAGGCAAATTATGAGGCGGAACTTTTGGAAGCAAATGAATTACAGACGATTACGGAAGAAGAGCGTATCGTGAGGGAAGACTTAAAAGAAATTGTGAAATACTTTAGAGAAAAAGGCATGATGTCTAGTCGTGAAAATAAAGATGATTCGATACTTTCTCTTCGTAAAATTCTGCAGATTAGTAATTTGGTAAATTTAAATGAAATAATTCCCGGGGGAGCATTTCGGATGTCCGGAAACTTATCGGTAAATAGAAATGTGTTGGGGGCATGGATTCGTTTGTGTCAAATTTTGGAGAATAATCAAAATGTTTCAACAAAGTTTGAAGTAAAGCATATAAACGAATTGATAGGTAAAATAAAAAATGTTATGTGTCAGAAGAATGTGGATTTTCAAAATCATTTGAAAACTGTATTGGGAGAATATGGCATAGATTTTTCTGTTGTGAAAAATTTTAGAGGAGCGCCTGTGCAAGGGTATATTTTTCGGCGGAGCGATGGGGTGTATCAAATGGTTTTGACGATAAGGGGAGCGTTTGCGGATATTTTTTGGTTTTCTTTATTTCATGAACTGGGACATATTGTAAATGGAGATATAGGTAAAAGTATTAAATTTATAGATGACGGGAGTGATGTGGATAAGGAGACGGCAGCAGATCTTTTTGCGAGAGATAGACTTTTGTCACCGGAGAGTTATGCAAGTTTTATACAAAAAGGAGACTTTACATTTGAAGCAATCTGTAGTTATGCACGGACTCAGAATGTGATGCCTTACATTGTTATCGGAAGACTTCAAAAGGAGAAATATCTGGATTATCATCAGTATAGTAATTACAAATTGCGGTATAAATGGGGAGACTGTTCATAAGAATAAAGTGGATACAGTATTGATTTATTGGGAATAAGGGCAAGATATAAGAGTGTTGTACAGGGAGATGGGATAATGGGAGCATACAAAAGAATATTTGTGATCGTTCTTGACTCTCTCGGGATCGGGGCGATGCCGGATGCGGCTCGGTTTGCAGATGAAGGCGCGGATACGTTCGGACATATTTTGGAGAAAACAAAAACTTTGAATATTCCGAATCTTCGCAGGCTTGGGTTTCTGAACTTAAAGTGCGGTGGAGATATGAAAGGCGTCGAGTCTCCCGAGGGGCGTTTCATGCGGATGCGGGAAGCGAGCAACGGAAAAGATACAATGACCGGACACTGGGAGATGATGGGGATTAAAACGGAAAAGCCGTTTCGGACTTTTACGGAACATGGATTTCCGGCAGAATTGATCAAGGAACTGGAGAAACAGTGTGGGAAAAAGGTGATCGGAAATAAAAGCGCGAGCGGTACTGAGATTATAGAAGAGCTGGGCGAGGAAGAGATTCGTACGGGATCTATGATCGTGTATACGTCGGCAGATTCGGTTATGCAGATCTGCGGAAATGAAGAGACGTTCGATCTGGAAGAACTGTATCGGTGCTGTGAGACTGCAAGGCAGATCACGATGAAAGATGAATGGCGCGTAGGACGGGTAATCGCAAGACCGTATATCGGAATGAAAAAAGGTGAGTTTAAAAGGACGAGCAATCGGAGAGACTACGCGTTGAAGCCTCCGGCGCCCACTGTTTTAAATGCTCTGAAAGATGCGGGAAATGATGTGATCGGCGTGGGAAAGATTCATGATATTTTCTGCGGGGAAGGGATTACGAAAACATATCATTCGGAAAGTTCCGTTCATGGGATGGAACAGACGATCGGTGTGTGCAAAGAGGAATTTACGGGACTGTGTTTTGTAAACCTTGTTGATTTTGACGCATTATGGGGGCATCGGAGAAATGTAGAAGGGTATGGCAAAGAGATCGAAAAGTTTGATGAGAAACTCGGCGTTTTGCTGGGATGTCTTTCTCAGGATGATCTATTGATCCTGACCGCAGATCACGGGAATGATCCGACATACAAGGGAACGGATCATACGAGAGAGTATGTTCCTTTCCTTGCATACAGCAAAAGAATGCAGGCGGGAGGTCCGCTTCCGGAAGCAGAGACGTTTGCGGTGATAGGGGCGACTGTAGCAGAGAACTTCGGAGTAGATATGCCGAAAGGAACGATAGGATATTCTGTTTTAAGCAGGCTGCAGCAGTAGTAAAACCGTGAAAATGTAAAAAATCAAAGCGGAAGTAGGATGAAAAACTGTAAAAATGTAAAAAACCGGACAGTTAAAGCCGTGAAAACTTATAGAAATATGAAAAGTTAAAAAGCCGGAAGTCGGAAAAAATGTAAAAAATGAAAAGCCGATGAGAATACAGGATAAAAATATAGGAAAATATAGAGAGAAAAGTGAAAATTAAGGATTGTCGGAAAACTTAATTTATTGTATAATATTCGATTGAGAAAATGAAATGAGAACATGGGACAATACAGGAGGAAGAAAGATGGCAAAAAGAAATGATATCCACAAGGTACTTATCATCGGCTCCGGCCCGATCATTATCGGACAGGCTTGTGAATTCGATTATTCCGGAACACAGGCTTGTAAAGCATTGAGAAATTTAGGATACGAGATCGTATTGGTGAATTCAAACCCGGCGACAATCATGACGGATCCGGAGATTGCTGACGTTACTTATATTGAACCTTTGAATGTTGACAGAATAGAACAAATCATAAAAAAAGAAAGACCTGATGCATTACTGCCGAATCTCGGTGGACAGTCCGGTCTTAATTTATGCTCAGAACTGGCGCAGGCGGGCGTTTTGGAGAAATATAACGTAGAAGTTATCGGCGTACAGGTCGATGCGATCGAGCGAGGAGAAGACAGAATCGAATTTAAGCACACGATGAATCAGCTCGGTATAGAGATGGCTCGAAGCGAGGTTGCATATTCTGTAGACGAGGCTCTTGCGATTGCGGAGAAGCTTGGATATCCGGTAGTTCTTCGTCCTGCTTATACGATGGGCGGCGCAGGCGGCGGTCTTGTATATAATGTAGATGAATTGAAAACAGTATGCGCCAGAGGTCTTCAGGCAAGTCTTGTAGGTCAGGTTCTTGTAGAAGAATCTATCTTGGGATGGGAAGAACTGGAACTTGAAGTTGTCCGCGACGCAGAGGGCAATATGATCACTGTATGCTTTATCGAAAATATCGATCCGCTCGGCGTTCATACAGGAGATTCTTTCTGCTCCGCTCCGATGCTTACGATCTCAGAAGAAGTTCAGCAGCGTCTGCAGGAAAAATCTCATAAAGTAGTAGATTCTGTTAAGGTGATCGGCGGCTGTAACGTACAGTGGGCGCATGATCCTAAGACAGACAGAGATATCATTATCGAGATCAACCCGAGAACATCTCGTTCCTCGGCGCTTGCATCGAAAGCGACAGGATTCCCGATCGCGCTTGTATCCGCAATGCTTGCGACAGGCATGACGCTGAAAGATATTCCGTGCGGAAAGTACGGTACATTGGATAAATACGTTCCTGACGGAGATTATGTTGTGATCAAGTTCGCGCGCTGGGCATTTGAGAAATTCAAAGGCGTGGAAGACAAGCTCGGAACACAGATGCGTGCGGTAGGCGAAGTAATGAGCATCGGTAAGAACTTCAAAGAAGCGTTCCAGAAAGCGATTCGTTCTTTGGAGACAGGAAGATACGGACTCGGTCATGCGAAAGATTTTGACGGAAAAACAAAAGAAGAGCTTCTCAAGAGTTTGCGGTATGCGACAAGCGAGCGTTACTTTGTTATCTACGAAGCGCTGAGAAAAGGAGCTTCTGTAGAAGAGATCCATGAACTGACAAAAGTAAAACACTATTTCCTTGAGCAGATGAAAGAGCTGGTAGAAGAGGAAGAGGCTCTGCTTGCGTTTAAGGGAGGTCTGCCGGCAGACAATGCTCTTATCGCGGCGAAAAAAGACGGATTCTCTGATAAATATTTAAGCCAGATTCTTGAAGTGGATGAGGATGAGATCCGCAATAAGAGAATCAGCCTCGGCGTTGAGGAAACATGGGAAGGCGTTCATGTAAGCGGAACGCAGGACAGCGCATATTACTATTCGACATATAACGGAACGGACAAAAACCCGATCAGTGAAGAGAAACCGAAGATCATGATCTTGGGCGGAGGACCGAACCGTATCGGACAGGGAATCGAGTTTGACTATTGCTGTGTACATGCGTCTCTTGCTTTGAAAAAGCTTGGTTTCGAGACGATCATTGTCAACTGTAACCCTGAAACGGTATCTACAGACTATGATACATCTGATAAACTGTATTTTGAGCCGCTTACACTGGAAGACGTACTGAGCATTTATAAGAAGGAAAAACCGGTCGGAGTGATCGCGCAGTTCGGAGGACAGACTCCGCTGAACCTTGCGGCAGATCTGGAAAGAAACGGCGTGAAGATCTTAGGTACGGCTCCGTCTGTTATCGATCTGGCGGAAGACCGCGATCTGTTCCGTGAAATGATGGATAAGCTTGAGATTCCGATGCCTGAGTCGGGAATGGCTGTTACGGTGGACGATGCTCTTGAAATTGCCGAGAAGATCGGTTATCCGGTTATGGTGCGTCCGTCTTATGTACTTGGCGGCCGTGGTATGGAAGTCGTATATGATGCGGAAAGCATGGTAGGATATATGAAAGCGGCAGTCGGTGTGACACCTGACCGTCCGATTTTGATCGACCGTTTCCTCGGACATGCAACAGAATGTGAAGCAGATGCGATCAGCGACGGCACACATGCGTTTGTTCCGGCGGTTATGGAACATATCGAGCTTGCGGGAGTACATTCCGGAGACTCGGCATGTATTATTCCTTCTAAAAATATTTCAGAAGAAAATGTAAAGACGATCAAAGAATATACGAGAAAAATCGCAGAAGAGATGCATGTGAAAGGTCTTATGAACATGCAGTATGCGATCGAAAACGGAAAAGTGTACGTGCTGGAGGCGAACCCTCGTGCGTCAAGAACAGTGCCGCTTGTATCAAAAGTATGTAATATCCGTATGGTTCCGCTTGCCATCGACATTGTGACAAGTGAACTGACAGGAAGACCTTCACCGGTTCCGGCGTTAAAAGAGCAGAACATTCCGTACTACGGAGTGAAAGAAGCGGTATTCCCGTTCAATATGTTCCCGGAAGTAGACCCGCTGCTCGGACCGGAGATGAGATCGACAGGAGAAGTGCTCGGATTGTCCAAATCTTTCGGCGAAGCATTTTACAAGGCTCAGGAAGCAACACAGACAAAGCTTCCGCTTGAAGGTACGGTGCTGATCTCCGTAAGCAATCGTGATAAGCCGGAAGTTGTGGAAGTTGCGGCTGATTTTGCAAAAGCGGGATTCAAGATCATTGCGTCAGACCATACTTGCAGCCTGCTTAAAGAGAACGGAATCGAAGCGGAGAAGATCAACAAGCTTCAGGAAGGCCGTCCGAATATGCTCGATGTGATCACGAACGGAAAAGTTGACATGATCGTGAATACACCGTCAGGAAAAGAAAGTAAGAATGACGACAGCTATTTGAGAAAAGCTGCGATCAAAAAGAAAGTTCCGTATATGACGACAATGGCTGCTGCGAAAGCTGCCGCAAACGGAATTCTTGCAGTGAAGAAACATGGAAGCAAAGAAGTGAAATCACTTCAGGAAATTCACGGAGAAATTACGGACAAAGAATAGTATGATTCGTTAATATAAGACAGGTTTTATGAAGATGCCGGCCGCATTTGCGGTTAGGCATCTTTTGTATAAAATGAAAGATATTTTCTTTTGTCAACTCGATCGGATGATGTATATGTGAAAAAAATTAATGAAAATAAAGTAAAAACAGATATATTATACAAAAAAACAGAGGTAAAAAAAGAAAAATATAAAATAAGTAATAAAAAGTGTAAATATTATTTCGGGAGTGACGTGTTATCATTAGAAGATGATGGGAGTAATGTGGTGAGCACATTCGTACATTATATTTTAAGAAGAAGGAGAGAAGTTTATGAAAAAGAGAATGTTCCATAAGGGAATGGCTGCGGTTCTCGCGGTATCGCTGACAACCGGCGGAGCTCTTCCGTTTATGGCTCAGACAGTTCATGCGGAAGACACTGCGGCAGAGCAGGGTCAGACACCTGAGAAGAAAAGCGGTGTCGTAACGCTTGAAAAGAAGACTGACGGCTCTTATGTTTTCGGAAACGAATATTTGACAAGAACGTTCAGTGTGAGTCCGGAAAAAGTATTGTCAACAAAAGAGATTACAAACTATCGTACCGGAACTCCGACTGTGTTCACACCGCAGGCGGGCAGTGAAGAGTTTATAATCAACACGCTTGACAACAATTCCGAAGGGGAAGACAGCGGATTCGTAGCGCCTAAGAAAAAATTAGATACCAATGGTTGGACAGCAGAGGCGGACAGTGTTGCAGAGAATGAAGCGCCGAATGGCGGAGCAGACAAGATGTTCGACGGTGATAATAATACATATTATCATTCTAAATATGGGGATGGCGTGGATGCAGTGGTGAAAGAGTATCCGCATAATATTTATGTCGATTTTGGTTCGCAGAAGTCATTCCAGTCTTTTCGCTATCAGCAGAGGGTGGATCAAAATGGAACTCCCACAGTGAGCGGACATGTAAAAGGTTATAAGATTTATACCGGGGATAGCATCGATGCTCTGAAAACAACAGACGGTGCAAAACTGGTTGGTCAAGGTTCTTTTGAAAATAAAAAAGAAACATATGTGAACTTGGATAAAATGGTGACAGCACAGTATGTTCGCATCGAGTTTGTTGACTGTCATGAACCGTCAGCTCCAAATGTAAGCAAAGACGTAGCCTGCTGTTCGGAATTTGACTTTTTTGAAGATACAGCGACGTTCCCTGTAGTGGATAATGCGACACAGCTTAAGACGAGTGAAATGAAGGTGCAGGACGAACCTCAACTTACGGAAAAAGACGGAGTAAAAACACTGACGTTTACGTTTGAGCCGAAGAGAGTAAGAGGTGTAGATTACACGATCAAAGAAGTGATCACGATGAAAGACGGAGATTCTTTCATGAGAAAGCGCCTCGATATTTCTGTTGGGGAAGGACAGGCAGAAAAAGCGAAAATCGATTATATCGATTTGGAAAATATGAACATCGCAGAAGCCGATCTGAAAGAGGGTGAATACTGGTCGATTAAAGATGATATGGCAAACAATCCTGATATGGCACATATGAAAGGCGATTATCTGGAGCTTGGACAGCCGTACTATGTAGGCGCGATGTACTGGGGATGTGAGTTCCCGGAGACAGAGAACAAAATTAAAAATTCTAATTCCTTTATCCGTTACTACTATGGAAAATCATTGAAATCCGATGATAAGTTTGAGTATAACGAAGGAAACGAAAACGGAAAGATGACGACCTGGGACGCTGTCGTAGGAGCTGCCCGAAGCAGAGATTACAGCGTGACACAGAGCGATTTCTATGAATACATCGAGACGATCGCGACAGATACGGATTTCCGTCAGCAGTACAACTCATGGTACGACAACATGAAGAATATTTCAGATGAGATTATTAAGAAGAGTTTCTTCGAGATCGAGAAAGGATTCACACAGTACGGGATAGCTCCTCTTGATTCTTATGTTGTAGACGATGGATGGATGAATTACAGCTCTTTCTGGGATTTCAACGATAAGTTCCCGAATGAGCTTTACAACTCCAGTCTGCAGGTGAATCAGCTTGCATCGAATTTCGGACTGTGGCTTGGACCAAGAGGTGGATATGGAACACAATCTCAGATCGCTAACTGGATTGCACAGAATGGTTTCGGTTCTGTAAACAAACAGTCTCAAAACGATATTAACATTTCCGATGCAAGATATCTGACGAAACTGAATAAAGAAATTTTCTGTGAGTATCAGGATAAGTTCGATATCAACTACTGGAAACTGGATGGAATGCTCTTAGAGCCTTCGAGAGAGCCTTCGGAATATTATGTGACAGGTAATCCGCTCTATACGATTTCAGAGACGTACGAGAGATGGACGGATATTTTTGAAGATATGCGCGCCAACAGAGCGGGAAAAGATCTTTGGCTTAATATGACTTCTTACACAAACCCGAGTCCGTGGCACGTTCAGTGGGTGAACAGCGTATGGATGCAGAATACGGGAGATACAGGTTATACGAATAAGTTCGATGCAACGGATGAAGAAGCGATGCTTACATACCGCGACAACGCTTATTATAACTTCTTAAATGAAAGAGAGTGGCAGCTTCCGAACAAGTATTTTTATAATCATGATCCGGTTTACGGATTGACTGCGAATGATTCTTATAATAGACCGGATATCGAATATACAGATGATGAGCTGAGAAATCACCTGTATATGCTCGGAACGAGAGGAACGGCATTCTGGGAGTATTATTACAGCTACTCCATGTTTGACGACGATAAATGGCAGATCAACGCGGAAGCGGCAAAATGGATCGAAGACAATTTCGACATTCTTCAGAAATCACAGATGTTCGGCGGAAAGCCGGAAAATGGAGATATTTACGGATATTCCTGCTGGAACGGAAAAGAGGGAATTCTCTCTATCAGAAATCCGAAGAATGAAGCACAAAGTTATGAAGTGACTTATGACAGACTGATCGGCGTCGGAGAAGATCTCGGAACTGTTTACGGAAAGGTTGTTGTAGGAGATCAGAAACATCAGACAGATGAACCGCTTACATATGGTAAGAAAGTGACATATACTCTTGCACCGAAGGAAGTTTTGATCCTGCAGTTTGGTGAGAAAGATGAAACTCCTGCGAAAATCCTTTCTGTAGAAGGAAACGGTAAAGAAGTAGAAGTTGAATTTGATGAGACGCTTCGTACACCGGAAGCGGGAATGTTTAAAGTAGCCGGATACGAAGTGACAAAGGCAGAACTGAAAGCTGACAGACGTACAGTGAAACTGACTTTGGATAAGGAGCTGAAAGATGCTCAGGCAGTGAACGTAAGTGTAGACGGCGTGAAAGATACTGTCGGAAATACTTCAAAAGTAAGCGCACAGAATGATGTGTTTAAAGACGGCATCATAACAGGAGTGATCAGCGGTGATCTGAATGACGGAGCTGTATCGACAAAAGAGAAGTACTCTGTTGACGGACACGGCGGATTTACCGTAACAGGTAAGATCAAGACTGCTTCAAAAGATGCGGTACTTGCAGAGCAAAAAGGCGCTTATAAAGTCGGCATTGACAGTGAAGGATATTTGACGTTTGAGTTTAACGGTATGAAGATCACATCAAAATATGATCAGAAGACAGTTGATAAAGCAAACGACGGCTTCACAAGCGAGACAAAAGGAATCGTAGCTGACGGTAAAGAGCATCAGTTCTCCGCTGTGAAAGAAATTAACGGAATGATCAAACTTTACCTTGACGGGAAAGTAGTTGCTTCCACATACAGCAAAGATAAAGCAAATCCGGAGATCGCAAAAGGCGAAACGACATTCGCAACGGGACTGACAAAAGACGAAGTTTCTTATATTACAGTTCTCGACAAATCACTTGCATATGATGAAGTGAAAGATCTGATCGATACAGAAGATAATGTTGTTCTTGCAAAGAACAATCCGAAAGTAAAAGTTACTGCTTATGATGCAACTGCTAATACGGCCGTGGCAGAAAAGTCAGACAGACCGTTTAGTATGGTAAATGACGGCGTGAAGAGTACGGCGAATTATCTGGAGCTGACAGATACGAGCGACAGCCAGAACCATTCCCGTTACGTGCAGTTCGATCTCGGAGATGAGTATGAACTGAACAAGATCCATATGACAAGATACTGGGATGGCTCAAGAAAATACGGTCCGACAGTCATTCAGTTAAGTACAGACGGGAACTTTGCGGAAGGTAAAACGACAACGGTATATAACTCCGATAAAGACAATGTACATAAACTGGGTGCAGGTACAGAAGAGTTTTATGTCGAGACGGCAGAAGGCAAAGAGATGTGGAACGCAGAAAACAGTGAACCTGTAACAGCTCGCTACATCCGTGTCTATGTAAACGGAAGAGAAAATAATCAGGGTACGTCTGATCATATCGTCGAGTTCGAGGCTTACGGAGCAAAAGACGGCGGAGCGATCATCCGTCCGGATAGACCGGAAGAGCCGGAGAAACCGGTGCTTGCAGAGGTGGAAGCGTCAGTTAAAAATCCAAACCTGAAAGTCGGCGAGACAACAAAGGCAACAGCGAAGATCACACCGGCTGATGTGCAAGACGTAGAGTTTGCATGGGCGTCTTCTAATGACAAGATCGCAACAGTAGATAATGACGGAAACGTTAAGGCGGTTGCAGAAGGAACGGCAACGCTGACTGTAACGGCAACACAGGGAAGCGGAGAGAACGCGGTAATAAAAACAGCTACTGTGGATGTAACGGTAATAAAAGACGGCGGAACAAATCCAGGACCGGAGAAACCGGTACTTACAGGTGTGAAAGCGTCAGTTAAGAAAGCGGATTTGAAAGTCGGCGAGACAACAAAGGCAACAGCGAAGATCACACCGGAAAATGCAGAAGATGTAACACTTGCATGGACATCTTCTGATGACAAGATTGCAACAGTAGATAAGGACGGAAACGTTAAGGCAGTTGCAGAAGGAACGGCAACGCTGACTGTAACGGCAACCCAGGGAAGCGGAGCAGACGCGGTGAAAGTAACTGATACTGTGAAGGTAACAGTAACAAAAGACGGCGGTCAGACACAACAGACACCGTCAAAGCAGGAGGATGGCAAGACACCTCCGAAGACAGGTGATGAGACAGCTCCGTTCGCTTTGTTCCTGTTCGTATTTGCGGCAGGCGCAGCAGTTATAGTTGTGAGAAAAAGAACGTGGAAGTAAAATCATCAAAATAGAAAATAAAGTTGTTTAGGCGAAAGTTCCGCGGAGGTTTTGGCATCTGCGGAACTTTTTGCTGCTTTTGATGATTTCTGTTTTTATTATGAGAAATTAGGATGAATTGGTTAATATATACAAATAGGAAAAAATAAACTGAGCATAGTGCACAAAAAAGAAAATCTCATACAAAGAAAACTATCATAAATTACAAACGGGTTGCTAAAAAGTGCAAATAACTGAAATGTAAAGTGCGATATCATAAGAAAATAGGAATAGTGGGCAACTATAGTAACTAGAAAAAGAGGGAAATGTATGGGAAAAAGAATGAAAACAGTAAGAGGCTTGTGGGCAGGTCTGCTTGCGGCGGCAGTTGTACTTACATCGGCTGCACCGTCGGCGCTGACCGTACAGGCAGAGGAAGCTGACGCAGTGCAGACTGCAGAAGTTTCAGGGGTGGAATATCAGATCTACCCGACTCCCCATGAGATGACTTATCAGGATGGGGGATTCATCATTAAGGATGTGAACATTGTTTACGAATCCGGTGTTGATGATGTGACAAAGAATCGAATGACAGAAGTTCTTTCGATCAAAGGCAAGAGTGAGAGCGCTGCCGTTACAGATAAAAAAGTTGACGGCAAGACGAATATCCTCGCAGGTATCTACGGTTCTGACGGATATGTAGATAAATATGTGAAGGAGCATTACACAGTAGATAAATCTTTGTTTGACCATCACGGTTCTTATTTCCTCGCATCTAATAAGGATGAGATCGTAATCCTCGGATTAGATACAGATGCGGTATTTTACGGCATCACATCTTTGAAGCATATCTTCAATCAGATGGACGGAACTACGATCCGCAACTTTGAGATGAGAGATTATGCAGATGTAAATATCCGTGGATTTATCGAAGGATATTACGGACTTCCGTGGTCGAATGAGGACAGAATGTCTCTTATGAGATTCGGCGGAGATTATAAGATGACGTCTTATATCTTTGCTCCGAAAGACGATGAGTATCACAAAGGAAAATGGCGTGATTTATACCCGGAAGAAGAACTGGCAAAGATTAAGGAAATGGTAAAAGTCGGAAACGATTCTAAGTGCCGTTTTGTTTGGACAGCCCACCCGTTTATGGGAGGATTTAATCAGGCGCAGGCGGATCAGGAGATTCAGGCTCTTCTGCGCAAGTTCGATCAGTTGTACGAGGCAGGCGTGCGTCAGTTCGGAGTGCTCGGCGACGACGTCGGAAGTCTTCCGAGAACGATCGTGATCGATATGATGACAAAAGTATCCGAATGGGCAAAAGACAAAGGCGATGTATACGACACAGTATTCTGTCCGGCAGGATATAACCATTCCTGGCAGTCAGGCGGTACAGGCGGCAATTATGCAGAGCTGAACGAGTATGACGAAGGATTCCCGGAAGATATCAAGATCTTCTGGACAGGAGAAGCAGTATGTAAACCGATCGAGCAGGCAACACTCGATCACTTCAGATCCTATAGAACGACAGACGGTCAGAAACGTCGTGCCCCACTATTCTGGCTCAACTGGCCTGTAAACGACATTAATCATGGACGTCTTATGATGGGTAAAGGTGTGCAGCTTAAAACGGATGTAAATCCGGAAGATCTTGCGGGAGCGGTGACAAACCCGATGCAGGAATCGGAAGTATCGAAACCGGCGATCTTCGCAGTTGCGGATTATAGCTGGAATATCGCAGGATTTGATATGGATAAGAGCTGGGCAGATTCATTTGCGTATATTGATGAAAATGCATCTGAAGAGCTTCATACACTTGCAAAACATATGTCTAACCCGGAACCGAACGGACACGGACTTGTATTGCCGGAGTCAGAAGAAATTCAGGGTCTGATCAATACTTATAAGACACAGCTTGCAGCAGGAAACGTAGAAGAAGCAACAACGACGCAGATTGTGGCAGAGATGACAACAATCATTGAAGCTTGCGACGGTTTCCATGCAAAGAGCACAAACGAGGCAATGAAAGCGGAGATCCTTCCGTTTACAAACTCTCTGAAAGATCTCTGTACGGCAATCCGTTCTTTTGCACAGGCACAGGATGCAATGCAGAAAAAGGATATGGGAACTGCATTTGACCTGTATACGTCAGGCTCGGGAAGTTATGCTTCATCCCAGACATATACAAAAGCGATGTACAATGCGTCTCCGGCAGTCGTAACTCCGGGATCTACACATTTGATTCCGTTGGCGAAAACATTGGAAGCGGCATTGTCAGATCCGATGAACGACTATGTGGCAGGCGATGCTGAAAGACCGTTAGAGATTACGGCAGAGGCAAGCTTTAAGACATGGCAGAGCGGGAAACCGGCAGATATTATTGACGGCAACAGCGGTACATATGCATGGTACAACGGAGCAGAAGGTGTCGGACAGTATTATCAGGTGAACTTCAGCAAACCGACGACTATTTACGGCGTACATATCGAAAACGGCGCCGGACAAGATAAACCGGACGATACATTTGGATACGCAAAACTGAAATATCAGGTAGAAGGTTCTGATGAATGGAAAGAAGTAGAATCTGGAAAAGAATATGGTCCATATGCTGCGAAAGTTGATGTGGCAGGACTTGAAATCGAGAACGTTACGGCAGTTCGTTATGAGTGTTCGAGAGTCGGAGGATCTAATAAATGGCCTTCTATGCGTGAGTTCAAAGTAGACTTGCAGCCGGGAGCGGCAGATACGTTTACAAAAGAAGTGATCCGTACAACAGAAGGTTGGTCTGTTTCCTCAGGAAACGAAAACAATGTTATCGACGGCGATGAAAGCACAAGCGTACATTACAATGTAAGACAGGGAGATCCTACAAACGGTGACTCTATGATCGCAGGCGATTATATCGGAGTGAAGCTGTCTGAGAAGATCACGCTTGGAAAGATCAAGGTTGTTCAGGGTAATAGTGATACACATGCAGATTATATGCAGAACTGTGATCTGGAGTGGTCGGCTGACGGTAAGACTTGGACAAAGATTGCAACATTTGAAAACAAACGCACGATAGAGATCGATGTATCAGACAAAGATATTCAGGCGCAGTATGTTCGTATTAAAAATAATGCGAAACAGCACAACTGGCTTGCAATCAGAGAATTTGACGTTGACTCTAAAGTATGGTTTAACTCGAAAGTTTACACAAACGTAGACGCTTACAAAGAATACAGAGCAAATCTGTTGGATGAAAGCGCTGAAATCGAAGCTAAGAATGATATTACTTTAAAGAAAGATCAGTATATCGGCTTAAAATTAGACCGCATTCACGAGATTAAAGATATTCAGAAGAATCTTGAAAATGCAGACAAGCTTACCCTTGAAACGTCTCTCAATGCATATGAGTGGACAACATATGATGCAAAGAAACCGGGAGATGCAAGATATATCAGACTGATCAACAAGACGAATGATGATGTGAAATTCAATTTGAAACAATTCGTTGTAAATACGGTAGAGTTCAAAGGAAAATCACTGCATTCGCAGAGCAGCAACTATACGATCACAGATCCTGAGAAAGCGTTCGACGGAAACAGAGCAACAGAGGCTGTTTATCAGACGTCACAGAACGCAGGCGTTTGGTTCGTATACGATCTCGGACAGACGATCCACTTCGATAAGTTCAAAGCTGTCTGCGAGGATAGCGAGCATGACTATATCAGACATGGTAAATTCTCTGTATCTACAGACGGAAAGACATGGGAAGAAATCATGACTCTCGGTTCACAGGACGGACCAAATGACGGAGAAGCGAATGATACTGATGAGATCGGAGCGGTACTTCCGAATCATGAAACTTCTTACAATACAAAAGAAGCGACAAATATTAACAAAGATGCACGTTACCTGAAATTCGAGGTGACAAGAACAAAAGTCGGTTCTGACAAGTGGGTTCGCTTCAGCGAGCTTGAGATCAATGACGGAGCGTATGTTCCGAGCGAAAACGATCCGACATATGAAAGCTCATGTCTCGATACACAAAACGGAAAATTCTCTTATATGTCAGATATGAATCTTGCAACAGCGTTCATTCCGGCAGAAGAGAGCGGTTCTCTTGTTTATCATGTGTCAGATAACAACGAGCGCAACATGATCAAGATTATTCAGAGAGCGGACGCTGTTTCAAAAGCAGACGTAAGCGTAAGAACATTGGATAAAGCAGAAGAATGGCAAAAAGTCGGAACATTGACACAGACAGTGAACGAATATGTTCTGCCTTCAGATAAAGTTCTTCTTGATATTAAGATCGAGTGGAAAAACACAAAACTTGGTCTTACAGAAATGTTTATTACAAAAACAGAGTCGGTTTCGGTTGACAAAGCAGAGTTGAATGCGTTGATCGAAGAGGCGAAAACACTTGACACATCCAAATGGACAAAAGACAGTGTAGAGGCATACAAGGCGGCTGTTGAGACAGGTAAAGCAGTAACTGAAAGCGCCGGAGCAGGTCAGGGCAGTGTAGACCGTGCAGTTCAGGCAATCAAGAACGCGAAAGTTGCAGATAACGACAAAGAAAAATTAAAAGGCGATATATCATTGCTTGAGGCTGCTTTGAAAGAAGCGATAAAAGATGAAGCTGCAAAAGATTATACGGCAAGAACATGGCGTCCGTACAAGGCGGCATTGAATGCAGTTGAGACGGCGGCATCGGCAGAAAATGCAGAGAACACATCGATTGCAGATGTAGAAAAAGTACTTGCAGATCTGGAAGCGGCAAAGGCGGCTCTCGTATATGATCCGACCAATATGGAAATGGCGATTCTTGAATCAGAGTCTGCGCAGAATCTGATCGATGCTACAAAGAATCCATATGAAGTGTATACAAAAGAATCATGGGATAAATTTGTGGCAGAAAAGGCGGAACTGGATGCGTTGATTGCTAAAGAACCGCAGGCTCATCCGGATGAATTTGCACAGGCAGTTGAAGAGCTGAAGGCGGCAAGAAAAGGCTTGGAGACGATAGAAGTTCCGGATGAAACAGAAAAACAGCTTAGTGAGCTGATCGCTTCGGCAAAAGGGCTTGAAGAGAAGAAAGATACTTATACAAAAGATAGTTATGCGAACTTAGAGGCAGAGATAGCAAAAGCGGAAAAAGCTCTTAGCAGTGGAGACGAAGCGCAGATGAAAGAGGCTGTGAAAACTCTTGATGAAGCAATCAAAGCTCTTGTTCTCAGAGCGAACGAAGCTGAGCTGAAAGCGTATATAGAAGGAATTCAGTTGAAAGATGAGTCAAAATATACGGAAGAAACATATAAGCCATACAAAGAAGCATACGATAATTTGAAAGCGCTTCTTGAACGTGATCTGACAAATGTTTCTGCCGATGAATTTGCCGACTTGAGAGAAAAGTTTGAAAATGCTGAAAAAGCATTGGTTGAGAAATCGGAAAAACCGGATCCGCAGCCGAGCGATAAAGAAGCACCTACAGTACCGTCTGATCTGAAAGCAACAGAAACGACAGACACAACAGTTAAGATTGAGTGGAAAGCATCCAAAGACAATGTAGGAGTGGCTGGATATGAAATCTTTGTAAATGGAAAATCAATCGATACTGTGAACAGTGATGTTCTTACGGCAGAGATTGTAAAACTTGCTCCAAATACAGAGTATACGATCAAAGTTGTGGCATTTGACAAAGCAGGAAATAAATCTGCGGCAGCTTCTGTGAAAGTAAAGACAAAAGAAGGACAGGCTTCGGAGAAACCGGCAACACCGGAAGTGAAACCGGGCGCAGTGCAGACAGGTGACGCGACACCGTTAACAGCGTTGTTCATGATGATGCTTATGGCCGCAGCGCTGATGGCAGGAGTTTCTGTAGTCAGAGTTAAAAGAAAAAAATAAAACAGTAGTTTAAGTTTCATAATGTGAAATATTAAAACTTGCAGGGGATATGATTTCGGTTATATCCCCTTTTGCATGTGTTGTTATTTTTGCAATGGAAAAGGGTAGAAATAAGTGGAATTTAATGGTACAGAAAAAATTTGACAGAATAAGAAAAAAAGACTTGCAATTATAAAAGTTATATGATAATATTAAAAACGGTTCTGCTACAGAACTAGGAAACAATGGCCCCGTGGTCAAGCGGTTAAGACATCGCCCTTTCACGGCGGTAACACGGGTTCGATT